>JACCDO012420410.1_pt1 | contig 20315 bp, 17 predicted proteins | sample 7446101 | NCBI WGS metagenome assembly JACCDO01 (sample SAMN15323440, study PRJNA562643) | freshwater metagenome | isolation source: river surface water | place: USA:Blue River Watershed | collected 2017-08-16
CCGAGCGCGGTGTAGACCAGCACGAGCCCGAGCAGCCCGGTCATGATCCACTCCAGCCAGCCTGGCGGCAGGCCGGTCGCGTGCACGAGGAACTCGCCGCCAAGCCGCAGGAAGATGCCCATGTTGAGCAGGCCGCCCAGCACCACGAACAATCCCGCCAGCCACCGCACGCGGGGGCTGAACCGCTTCTCGAATAATTCCGGGATCGTCATCACCCCGGCCGTTCGCAGCGGCGCGATCACGAAGCCGGTGCGGCCCACCAGCCAGATCGCGGCCGCCATCACCACGCCGATCATCGCGCCGGCGAAGCCCTTCTCGTAGCCGAGTTGCGCCGTGTACATGATCGTGACGAGACCCAGCTCCGTGGCGGCGAGCGACGCGATGCCGAGGTTCACGTCCATCTCGCGTCCCGCGACTGCGAAGTCCTGCACGCCGCGCACGTAGCGGCGCATCCAAAGCCCGGCGAACATGCAGCCGGCCAGGTAGAGCGCGATGATGAACCAGTCGACGGGGGTAAGCGTCATGGTGGTGACGGGCTGAAGCGAACAGGGCGATGCGCCCGCGTAAACGACAAAGGCCACGGCTTCCCGCTTCGTTCCGCGTCGGGGTTCGTTTTGTGTCGCCCGTGCCCGAGCGAGCGCCTTTTTCTCGCGCCGTGATCAGTACTGAATCCGTCGGATCCGTTCAGGATGGGCCTCCCGCCGGGGGGGGGCTCTCGCTTCGCATCCTCACGGGCATCCTGCTGCTCGCGGTTGCCGGCGTCGCGGTGGCGGTGGCTTACTACGTCGCTTTGCAAGGGGAGCGCGCCGGTTACTCCGCGCTGAGTCGTAGCGAGGTCGACCGGGTGGAGGCGCGCCTGGGTTTGGCGGAGGCGGCGGTCCGGGCGCTCATGCAGCAGGCCGACGCCTATTTGCAGTTGAAGGACTCCCTGCAGGCCCAGAACTCGCGCCTGCTCCTCGCGGGCGCGGCCGACGCCGTGCGGGGACTCCGGGACATCGCCCGTGCGGAGTCCACCCGCACCATCTGCGACGGCATCCTGCTGAGCCTCGACGCGGTGGGCGCCGACTTGCAGCCGCTGCGGACGAACGAGGAACTCGCCCGGGTTGATTCGCAGGTGGCCAGCTTGGATCGCGACCTGCAGATGCTGGCGGTGCGGATGGGGGAGTTGGAGCGCAACCTCGTGCGGGAACGCGATGCGGTCGGTGACTTCTACCGGGAGCGCATCGCCGCCTCGCGCGCCACCGCGCTCGCGCTCATCCCGGCTGCCCTCGCCCTCGCGCTCGGCGGCGGAATTCTCTTCTACCGGATGGTCCTGGCTCCGCTCGATCAGCTCGGACGGGCGACCGAATCCGCCGTCGGCCGCGGCGAGCCCTTCCGGATCGACCTGCGTGCGCCCGGAGTACGGGAAATCCGCCACGCCCGCGAGGGCGCCTCGCGTCTCTTCCTGCAGCTCGACGGACTTGTGCGCGAGCGCACCGCGAGATTGCAGGAGGCGCTGCGCGTTTCCGACGAGCGCAACGTCCAGCTGACGGCCGCCGAACGCCAGGTGCGCCGCAGCCGCGAACAGTTTTCAGAGGTCTTCGAGAGTGCCCCCTCGGCGCTCGTACTAGCCGGGCCGGACGGAGGGGTGGTGCTGGTCAACCGTGCCGCCGAGCGGATTCTCGACCTGCCGCGCGGCATCATGTTCGGAAGACCGGTCGGCGACCTCATCCGGGAAGCCGGCCTGCTGGCGGAGGCGGGCGAACTCGGCGATTTCCTCTCACGGAGGGAACGCGGCCGGGCGCTCCGGTTACACCGGGCCGGCACGGCTGAGTTCTTCGGCGAACTTGAGGTGCGTGCGTTCGGCACCGACGCCGAAGACGGTACCCTGATCCAGATCAATGATACCACCCAGCGCGAGCAGCGCCTACGTGGCGAGCAGCGGAGCCAGCGGCTGGAGAGCATCGGAACGCTGGCCGGAGGCATTGCTCACGACCTCAACAACACCTTGGCCCCCATCAGCATGTCGATTGAGAAGCTGCGGTTGGCCTACCCTGGTGAAACTTCCCTGCTCAAGACGCTCGAGTCCTGCTGCCGCCGCGGCGCCGGCATGGTGCGCCAACTGCTTACCTTCGCCAAGGGCTCACCCGGTGACTTGCAGCCTGTCGACTGCCGGCTGCTGATCGACGAGATCGCTTCGATGATCCGCGCCACCTTCCCGCGAGACATCATCCTGCGCCTGAGTTTCGAAGAGGGTGCTCCGGCAGTGAATGGCGACGTCACCCAGCTGTTCCAGGCCCTGCTCAACCTCTGCGTCAACAGCCGTGACGCCATGGCTGGTGGCGGTCGGCTGGACATCTCGCTGCGTTCCGTGCCTGCCCCGGTCGATGCTTCGGTCGGGGGGCGCTGGATTGAGATCGCTGTCGCCGACACCGGCTGCGGCATGTCGAAAGAGGTCATGATGCGTATCTTCGATCCGTTCTTCACGACCAAGTCAGCTGACAAGGGATCCGGTCTCGGGCTGTCCACGACGCTCGGAATCATCCGCAGTCATGGAGGCAGGATCGACGTGGAATCCTTCCCCGGCCGCGGCACCACCTTCCGCGTGCTGTTCCCGGCGGTCGAGGCTTCAGCGCTCCAAGCCGGCTCTTCCTCGGACTCCGCCTCGCCGAGCGGTAGCGGGCGACGGGTCCTTGTCGTCGATGACGAGGTTGCGGTGCGGGAAGTCCTCTCGCTGCTGCTGGACTCGGCCGGCTTCCGGGTCGTGACGGCCGCCGACGGGGCCGAGGCGTTGCGCCGCCTGGGAGAAGAGGGTGTGGTCTACGACCTCGTTATCACGGATATCCTGATGCGAGAGCTCGATGGTGCCGGGCTGATCCGCGGAATGCGGGAGGCTGACCTGAGGGTTCCGGTTGTCGTGATCGGAGCCGCGATCACTCCCGGACAGAAGAAGGAGCTCCTCGCCGAAGGCGCCGTGGCGGTGATTTCCAAGCCCTTTTCCCAGGCCGAGATCTTCGCGGTTGTCCGCGAAACGATCATGGCCGCCGATGCCGGCTCCTGAACGAGCTACCCTCTGCTCAGCGCGCCGGAAGCTTCCAGATTTCGGTCGCGAGCCAGATGGTCTTCGCTCCGGCCGCCACGGCAGCTTCGACGAGTTGACGGTCTTCGGACGGCAGTCCGTTCTTAGTCTGGAGTTCCTCGATCCAAGCAGGGCTCCAGCGGCGCCGGACCTCGGTAAGGTTCAGACCGCGGAGATTCCGGCCAAGCGGGGATGAGGCCAGACTCGTGGCGCCCGGTTCGCGCGAACGCTGCACTCGGAAGTCGAGCAAGTTGAATCGGGAGTCCAACGCCCAGACGAATTCGGTGAGTCCCCAGCGCGTCGCCTGCGTCCGCGCCTGCACGTAGCCGATGACCTCACCCTGGCGAAGCACGACGTGCAGGGGGTGACGGGTTACTTCCCGACGATCGAAGACGAAAGGCAGGTCGGCCGGAAGTTTGGTCGCGTTCTCCGTCGTGATTTCGAGCATTTCCGTGAGGAAACCGGTGCTTTCCGGAAACATCTCGCGGATGAGGCGGTTCGGTTCCCGCACGGAGCAGAAAGTTTGCGCGTGGGCGAGAGTGGCGGCGGTCGCGGAGAGCAGCGCGATGGCGAGGAGCCTGGTTTTCATGCTGAGATGCTTGCCGGGGTTGGCGGTCAGAGTCGGTGGCGGATCTGCAGGGCCAGGAAGCCGGCGGCCGGAGCGCCGGTCGGGCGCCATACCACCTCGTCCCGCTGCAGGCTGACGATCCAGTGCCCGTCCGGGCTCCATCGCGCCCCGGCCACAAGGCTGCCACCGCGCGAGGCACGGGCGCCGGTGCGCTGCCGCTCCGTGGTGACCTGAACGTAGAATGAAAGCGTCTCCGCGGGGTTGGTGACGTTGAGTTCCAACAGTGCTCCCGCGACCTTAGTCCGCGCGGGCCCGGTACCATTCGACCCCGCCGAAGCTTCGAGCAGCAGACCGAAAGGCCCGCGGTAATGCTGGGCGTCGAAGGCGATGCGCTCGCGCCACATTGCGGCGCTGCGCTTCATGTTGAGAATGCGCCCCCGGAAGACCGAGATGCCGATCGCATTGACCCCCGCGTAGCCCTCATAGTCGACCGGGGTGCCGATCCGCGCCGCCAGCGAATAGGGGTCGAAACGGTCCGAGTAAGTCATGCCGGAGCCCCTGCCGAGCCCCACCTCGTACTGGAACTTCGGCAGCGTACCGTTGAGCGTGGCTCCCCAATCAAGCATGAGGCCGGTGTTCGCGCCCCGAGTGGAGGAGCGGAGTTCGCCCGCGTTACTGATGTTGGCCTCCACGCCATAGGGAATCTCGAAATGCCCCAGCTTAAGGTTGAGTGAACGCTCCTGGTTGAGGTGGAAGTTCAGCGTCGCCACCTTTATCAGGAACGCGGTGTCATCTCCATCGTCGAAGAATCCCGGCGGCGCCGGATGGCGCTGCGCCCGCGAGACCCCCACTTGGCCGATGAACGTCGCGATGTCGCCCGCCGCGCCGGCAAAGGATCCGTAGGAGTCAATCCCTGCATCGTACTGCATGCCCGAGCGCCCGCCGTGGGCCTCTGAGACGCTTCGTACCGAAACATCGGTCGTGAAGATGGGTACCCGGGGTCCCTTTGCTGCTTCGAGGGTTGCTGCGCCCAGCAGGGCGACGGCCAGCCGACCAAAGTGGGGCAGCCATCGTTTCGTTCCTGCCGATATGCTTGGGGAAAGGACGCGCATGGGTGAGATTCCTCTTTATCTGTTTCGTTACCTTTTCCGCCCTTGTAAACATTCTTCACGCCGGCGCGGCGCGGCTCACCTGCGGCGGAGAAAAAAGTCGTCTTTGCGAAATCGTCCCCGGTCGAAAGGTCAGGCTCATTCTCAGCTCGCGCACGACGCGGCCGTCGCCGGCGACGTTGTCCACCTCGCCCGTGACGCGGAATCCGCGGCCTTCGTAGAGGTGCCGCGCGCGGATGTTGTCCGGCACGGTCGTGAGCTCGATGCCTTCGCGGTCCGCCGCCCGCGCCTCGGCGATGAGCAGGTCGAGCAACGCTGACCCGAGACCCCGGCCCTGCCACGCGTCGGCGACGCCCAGCCCGAGGAGTGGGAAGCGGAGGTCGAATTCCCAGAGGAACGCATAGCCCACGATTTCCGGTCCCGCGGCCGTCACGAGGCTGAGATCGGAGCCGCGGGCATTTCGGGCGACGTGTCGCGCCAGGGTGGCGTCGTCGTAGGCGTGCGGCAGGAAGAAGGCGCGCGACGCGGGGGAAAGGCTCGCAGCGAAGCGGGCCAGCCCCGCGGTTTCCCTCGAAGTCAGGGGTCGGACGTCGACCGCCGCTCCGTCGCGGAGCGTGAGCACGCGGCTGCCGAAAGATGCGCCTGCCATGGCGGGGGCGCGTTCAGGGCAGCGGGGCGAGAAAGCCGACCAAGTTCGCCACGTGGGCCTCGAGTGGAACGCCGAGGTGGTCGCAACCGAGTTGGATCGTGGAGCGGTCGATCTTGGCGGCGAAGGCGGGCTCGCGAACTTTGCGGAGGATCGAGGCCGGCTTCATCTGGCCATAGGGCACCGGGTTGAGCCGGCGGTAGGCGTAGAAGATGCCGCACAGCTCATCGCAGGCGAGAAGCGCGGCCGCGAGCGGCGTGCGGGGAAGGGTGGTGAAGCCGTTGTAGCCGTGGGCGTGCGCCTCCACGGCGTGGATCAGATCCTCCGGGTAGCCCCATTCGCGGAACCAGCGCAGCGACTCGGCCGGATGCGTCTGGGGGAAGCGTTCGAAGTCCAGGTCGTGCAGGAGACCGGTCATCCGCCATACGTGCGGATCGCCGCCGAAGCGCGGAGCGTAGCCGGCCACCGCGGCCGCGACCATGTCAGCGTGCAGGCGCTGATACGCGTCCTGCACGTGCTCGGCGAGCAGGACGCGGGCGTCGGTTTCGCTGGGAAGCGGCATGCCTTGACCCGGGGCGCTTCAGGCTACTTCGGGGGAGCCGCCGGCCGCCTGTTCCTCCTCGGTCTCGACGATCCGCGCGATGCTCAGGAGCTTGTCGCCGGGCTCGAGGGTGACGAGGCGGACGCCCTTGGCGCCGCGGTTGGTCTCGCGGATGTCCTTCACGGGGCAGCGGATGCTCTGGCCCTTGGCGGTGAGCAGCATCACTTCGTCCTCGTCGCGCACGCTGAGGGCGCCTGCGAGCCGGACGGAGCCGTCCTCCGGCAGGTCGATCGCCCAGACGCCGCTGCCGCCACGGTTGATGAGCCGGTAGTCCTCGAACCGGGTGCGGACGCCCTGGCCCGCCTCGCTGGCGACGAGGAACTTCGCGGCGTGGTCGACCACCTCGATGACGTCGAGGTAGTCGCTCTCGAGCTTGAAGCGCATGCCGGTGACGCCGCCGGTGGCGCGGCCCGTGGCGCGGAAGAGCTCCTCGCCGGACTCGGGGTCGCGCTCGCGGAACCGCACGGCGAGGCCCTGGTTGGAAACTAGGATGAGCTCGTCGTTACCGGTGGTGAGCACGGTGCCGATGACCTTGTCGCCGTCGCCGAGGTTGATGCCGATGAGGCCGCCCTCGCGGGTGGCGTTGGCGTAGTCGGAAAGCGCGCTCTTCTTGATGACCCCGGATCGCGTGGCCATGACGAGGAACCGGTCCTCGACGAAGTCCTTCACGCAGAGCATCGCGGCAATCTTCTCCCCGTCGCCGAGGCGCAGGAAGGAGCTGATCGACTTGCCCTTGGAGGCGCGGGTGCCCTCCGGCACGTCGTAGCACTTCCGCGCGTGGCACTGGCCGGTGCTGGAGAAGAACAGGATATAGTCGTGGGTGCTCGCGGTGAACAGGTGCTCGACGAAGTCCTCGTCGTAGGTCTCCGCCCCGATGACACCCTTGCCGCCGCGCCGCTGGGAGCGGTAGTCGGCGACGGGGGTGCGCTTGATGAAGCCGAGGTGCGACACGGTGATGACGCAGCCCTCGTTGGGGACGACGTCCTCCATGCGGAACTCGCCGGCGGCCGCCTCGATGACGGTGCGGCGCGGCGAGGTGTACTTCGCCTTCATCTCGAGCAGCTCCTTCTTGATCAGGGCCATGAGCTTGACTTCCGAGTCGAGGATGCCGCGGAGCTCCTCGATCAGCTTCATGAGCTCGATGTATTCCGCCTCAATCTTGCCGCGCTCGAGCCCGGTCAGCTGGTAAAGGCGCAGCTCGAGGATGGCGTCGGTTTGCCGCTCGGAGAGCGGGTATTTGGCCATCAGCTTGACCTTGGCCTCCTCCCGGTTGGCGGAGGCGCGGATGATGCGGACGAAGTCGTCGAGGTTATCGAGGGCGATGATGTAGCCCTCGAGGATGTGGGCGCGGTCCTCGGCCTCGCGGAGGCGGAAGCGGGTGCGGCGGGTGACCACGTCGCGCCGGTGCGCGATGTAGCACTCGATGAGCTCCTTGATGTTCATCTGCTTCGGCCGCTTCTGGTCGAGGGCCAGGAGCGTGACGCCGAACGACGACTCGAGGGCCGTCTTCTGGAAGAGCTGGTTGATGACGACCTTCGCCTGCTCGCCGCGTTTCAGCTCGATGACGATGCGGGTGTTCTCGTCGGACTCGTCGCGCAGGTCGCGGATGCCGTCGATCTCCTTCTCCGACACGAGCTCGGCGATCCGCGTGACGAGCGTGGCGCGGTTCACGTTGTAGGGGATCTCGGTGATGACGATCTGCTCCATCCCGCCCTTGAGCTCCTCGGTGTGGGCCTTGCCGCGGATGCGGACGATGCCCTTGCCGGTGCGCAGGTAGCTGAGGATGCCCTCGCGGCCGGAGATGACGCCCCCGGTGGGGAAGTCGGGCCCTTGGACGATCCGGCAGAGGTCGTCGACCGGGATGTCGGGCCGGTCGATGATCGCGCAGGTCGCGTCCATGATCTCGTCGAGGTTATGCGGCGGGATGTTGGTCGTCATGCCCACCGCGATGCCGGTCGAGCCGTTCATCAGCAGGTTGGGCAGGGCGGACGGGAGGACGGTGGGCTCGGTAGTCGACTCCTTGTAGTTGGGGGCGAAGTCGACGGTGTCCTCCTCGATGTCCTTGAGGAGGTCCTCGGCGATCTCGTTGAGCCGGCACTCGGTGTAGCGGTAGGCGGCGGGCGGATCGCCGTCGACCGAGCCGAAGTTACCCTGCGGGTCGATGAGCGGGTAGCGCATGACCCAGGTCTGGGCGAGACGGACGAGGGTGTCGTAGACCGAGGAGTCGCCGTGCGGGTGGTAGTTCTTGAGCACCTCGCCGACGACGCCGGCGCACTTGTCGTAGGAGCGGTTGTGGAGCAGGCCCTCCCGGAGCATCGCGTAGAGGATGCGGCGCTGCACGGGCTTCAGGCCGTCGCGGGCGTCGGGCAGCGCGCGCGAGATGATGACCGACATCGAGTAATCGATGTAGGCCGTCTGCATGATGTCGGTGATGTTGGCCGTGGAGAGTTTTTCTGAAGCCGTATACATGGAGAATCGGAGTTAAGCGCGAAGACGCGAAGGGGCGCCAAGGTTCGCCAAGGAGGAGTCGGGTACCTCGGTTTGGAAATCGAGGTTCAGGATGCGGTGGAGGCCGTCCTTGAGGAGCGGCACGTTGAAGTTGACGAGGAGCCCGAGAGGCAGCCGAAGCAGCCGAAGGTAGGTCGCGAGTTGGACCCGATGGACCGGCAACAAGGTCTCGACCGCCTTGAGTTCGAGCAGCAACTCACGGTCCACGAGCAGATCGGCACGGAAGGCCCGCGGGATGGTGTGACCCTTGTATTGGATGGGAAGAACCTGTTCCCGTTCAATCTGGTGGCCGCGCGAGGCTAGCTCGATCTGAAGGCAGTCGCGATAAGCGCTTTCCAGCAGCCCCGGTCCGAGTGCGCGGTGTACGGCCAGGGCGGAATCGACCGCCGCACTGGCCAGTGCCTCGATGTGTTTCGGGACGATCACCCTCATCGCTTCGCTAACCTTGGCGCTCCTTTGCGTCTTCGCGTTTAATCCGGGTCGCTCAAACGTCGAGGTACTGGACGTTGAGCGCGTTGTCCTCGATGAACTGGCGGCGGGGCGGGACTTCGTCGCCCATGAGGAGCGTGAACAGGGCGTCGGCCTTGGCGGCGTCGGCGATGTTCACCTTGAGCAGACGGCGCTTCTCGGGGTCCATCGTCGTCTCGAAGAGCTGCTTCGGGTTCATTTCGCCGAGACCCTTGTAGCGTTGGATGCTGAGACCCTTGCGACCGTTGGTGCGGATCTGGGCGACGATCGCGAGGGGGCCGTGCAGGGGCGTGCGGGCTTCGCTCTTCTGGCCGGGGTTTTCCGTGATGGTGAAGCGGGGCTCCTCGGTGGCGCTGAAGCGCGCGACGTCGAGACCGGCGGCGGCGATCGCCTTGAGCAGTTTCGACATCTCCGTGCTCTCGAAGATCTCGTGGATGGTGACCCGACGGGGGGGCGTGGCCGGCTTGCGGGCCTCGGCGCCGCCGTTGGCCGCGGCGTCGGCCTGCTCGGCCACATCGGCGTCGAGGTTGTGGCGGTCAACGAACTGGGCGCGGGCGTGCTCGTCGCGGAGGAATTCGTGCGTCTCCTTGTTGCCCTCGCGGATGCGGGCGACGTAGCGCGGCAGCGCTTGGCTGCCGGGTTCGTGGGCGTCGAGGTACTCGTCGAGCGGGGCGCCGTGGCGGGTGACGCCGGTGCCGAGCTTCTCAAGGGCGGCGAGGCTTTCGACGATCTTGTCGAGCTGCGCCGGGGCGAAGGCATGGGCGTCGGCGAGTCGGGTCAGCACGACGTCCTCCGAGCCCAGCTCGAGGAGGATGCGGTTGAGCTGCTCGTCGTTGTCGACGTACTGCTCCCGCTTCTTCCGCTTGATCTTATACAGCGGAGGCTGGGCGATGTAGACGTAGCCCCGCTCGATGAGCCCCTTCATCTGCCGGTAGAGGAACGTCAGTAGCAGCGTCCGGATGTGGGAGCCGTCGACGTCGGCGTCGGTCATGATGATGACCTTGTGGTAGCGCGCCTTGTCGACGTTGAAGCCGCCGACGGACTCGTCGCCCTCGCCGATGCCGGTGCCGACGGCGGTGATGAGGGTGCGGATTTCCTCGTTGGAGAGCACCTTGTCGAGGCGGGCCTTCTCGGTGTTGATGAGCTTGCCGCGCAGCGGGAGGATGGCCTGGAAGCGGCGGTCGCGGCCCTGCTTGGCGGAGCCGCCGGCGGAGTCGCCCTCGACGATGTAGAGCTCGGTCAGGGCCGGGTCGCGCTCCGAGCAATCGGCGAGCTTGCCGGGCAGGCCGCCGCCGGAGAGGGCGCCCTTGCGGACGGTCTCGCGGGCCTTGCGGGCGGCCTCGCGGGCGCGGGCGGCGTTGAGGGACTTGTCGATGATGCGCTTCGCGATGGGCGGGTTGGTCTCGAAGTACATCATCAGGCCCTCGTAGGAGACGGAACCGACGATGCTCTCCACCTCGGGGGAGAGGAGCTTCACCTTGGTTTGCGACTCGAACTTCGGGTCGCTGTGCTTGATGGAGATGACCGCCGCGAGTCCCTCGCGCACATCGTCGCCGGTGATCTGGGGATCCTTGTCCTTGAGGAGGTTATTGGCCTTGGCGAACTGGTTGATGGCTCGCGTGAGGGCGCTGCGGAAACCGGAGAGGTGGGTGCCGCCATCCGGGTTGTGGATGGTGTTGGTGTAGCAGAGGACCTGGTCGTTGTAGGTGTCGTTGTACTGGAAGACCACCTCGACGTGGATCTCGGCCTCCTTGTCGTCGATCTTCACCCGCTGCTCCTTGCGGATGGCAACCGGCTTGGGGTGGAGCGCGGTCTTGCCCTGGTTGAGCTGGCGGACGAACTCGTCGACGCCGTCCTTGTAGAAGTAGCGTTCAGGCTTTGGGTCGGCGGGGCGCTCGTCGGTGAAGCTGATCTCGAGACCGGAGTTGAGGAATGCGAGCTCCCGCAGGCGCTGGGCGATGCGGGGGGACTGGAAGACGGTGGTTTCCTTGAAGATCTCGGGGTCGGGTTTGAACGTGATGAGCGTGCCGGTGCCGCGGGCCTTACCGATGACCTCGAGCTTCTTCATGGTCTTGCCGCGCTCGAACTTCATGTGGTGGACCTGGCCGCCGCGGGACACCTCGACCTCGAACCACTCGGAGACGGCGTTCACGCATTTGGCTCCCACGCCGTGGGTGCCACCCGAGAACTTATAGCCGCCCTGACCGTACTTGCCGCCGGAGTGGAGCGTGGTGAGGACCATTTCCACGCCGGGAATCTTGTACTGCGGATGGATGTCGACGGGGATGCCGCGGCCGTTGTCGCGGATGCTGATCGAGCCGTCGACGTGGATAGCGACCTCGATCCGCGTGCAATGTCCCGCGAGATGTTCGTCGACCGAATTATCGAGGACCTCGGAGACGCAGTGGTGGAGCGCGCGCTCATCGGTGCCGCCGATGTACATGCCGGGCTTTTTTCGCACCGCCTCAAGGCCCTCGAGCTTCCCGAGCTTTGAGGCATCGTAGGTCTCGAGATTGGCTGGATTTGGATTACTGGCGGCAGATTCGGAAACGTCGGACATCGAGGGTTTTTCGAGGGTTTGGTCAGGGTCCAAAAAGGATCTTAAATTCTCTCTTCGCGGCGGTGTTGAGGCGAGGGTTTTTTAAGGAAAAAAGCGGGTCGGAACCGGCCCTCTTTTCGCGTTTAAGGAAGTCCGGGGACCGGGGTGGGTGATGACGGCGGCTTTGGGAGATTGGGCGAGGCGACCTCCGCCAAAAGTGCGCCGAAATGGCGCGGTTTTTAACCGCCCCGCCCGCTCGGGGTCGAGGGACAGGTTAAGCAACGGTGCGAGTAACGCGGCTGAGAGAAGATGGGACGCGGCGCGAGGGACAGGCTGGTTTCGGTCGGCGAGTGGGGACAGGCTGTTGGCGCGAGCGCAAGGGACAGGTTGTTCGGCCGGGCAACGTTTCAACCCCACCATGGAGGGACAGGCTATCGGAGGGGATAGGCGGCGGGAGAGCCGCTGGGGACAGGCTTCTCGCCGGATGCCAGGGGGCGTGGTGTGGGGGCAGGCTGTTCAGGGATTGGGCCGACCTCGGGTTAGGTTACTGGCCGAGGTAGCTTTCGTTTGACCGGTTCCGACGCGGCGGTAGCATCGCGCCACATGCTCACCCCTGTGCTGCAAGGCCTCCTCATCCTGCAGGATCGCGACTCGAAGCGTCACGGGCTCGAGGCACAGCTCAAGTCGGTTCCCGATGAGATCGCCCAGGTTGAACGCAAGATTGCATCCGAGAAGGCCGCGATCGAGGCCGCACGGACCGAACTGCGGGACCTCGAGGTTCGAAAGAAGGCCCTCGAAAACGAGATTGGTTCCAACGAGACGAAGCTCGGCCAGTACCGCACCCAGCAGCTTTCCATCCGCAAGAACGACGAGTATCAGGCGATGGGTCACCAGATCGAGCTCACCCAGGCCGCGATCGCCGACTTAGAGGGTAAGGAGCTGGAATTGATGTATGCGATCGACGGCGCCAAGGCGCGATTCGCGGCCGCTGAATCCGAGCTCAAGGCGAACATCGCCGGCCATGAGTCACGCATCTCCACGCTGCGCGAACGTGAGGCTAGCGTCCGGGCCGAGCTGACTTCCGTTCAGGCCGAGGTCGACGCCGCCCGCGCTCCCGTGGAGCCTTTCCGCCTCCGTGTCTACGACCGCATCGCGGCCCGGAACTTTCCCGTGATCGTGGCCATTCACGCCGGTAAATGTGGGGGCTGCCATCTCAAGGTTTCCAGCGAGGTCGAGTCGGCCGTACGGGGAAAGTCCGCCGACCCAGCCGCCCAGTTGCCGACGTGCGACCAGTGCGGTCGCATCGTCTATTGGGAAACCTGACCCTGGGTTTTTGCCGTCCCGCGCTTCGGCGCGCTTGCCAGCAAGCTCGGTCGGACCACCTTGCCTTCGTGCTTTGGGGCTGGGTCGTCGCTCCGAGTTCTTTGATCCCAAGGCGCGGGTAATGCCGCGCCCGATGGAAGTTCGGAGAGGAAAGTCCGGACACCGCAGGGCAGGACGCCGCGCAAGCTTCACCGCAAGCGCGGGCGGCGCGCGTCAAGGCGCGCCGACGGACAGTGTCACAGAGAATATACCGCCAGCCACGACCCCGCGAGGGGCCGGGGCGGGCAAGGGTGAAAAGGTGGGGTAAGAGCCCACCGCGTCGCGCGTGAGCGCGGCGGCAGGAAAAACCCCGTCCGGTGCAAGACTAAATAGGTGGCTGGGCGGCCCGTCCCATAGCCACGGGTAAGTCGCATCCGGCGGCTTTCCGCTTCGGCGGTAGGTCGGCGGGCGGGTCGGCCGCGAGGCCGTCCCGAGAGAAATGACGACCACTGCGCCGCGAGGCGCGGGACAGAATCCGGCTTACCGGCCCCAAAGCACACTTTCCCCAATGAGTATCCCGATCCGTTTCGTCGCCCTCTTGTTGACGGCCTCATCCCTTGCCGCGCAGGCCCCGTCCGCCGAGGAGAGCCGTTTCCAACGCTTCGTGCGCATGTCGCGCGAGGCCGAGGCCAAGGGCCTCGCGGAGCCGTTCCGCGGCCTCACGGCGCGGGGCGAGGTCGAGCGTGGGCTGTTCCCGGTCCGCTCCACCGGCGTCTCCACGGGCCCGGTGCGCGAGGCGGCCCGGGCGTTCCTCGCGGCGCTCACCCCGGCGCAGCGGGCGAAGACGGTCTTCCCCGTCGACGATCCCGAGTGGCGCAAGTGGATGAACCAGCATTTTTACATCCGCCAAGGCGTGAGCTTCCAGGAGATGGACGAGGCCCAGCGCGCGGCCGCGCTTGGGCTGATGAAGGCGGGGCTGAGCGCGAAGGGATTGTCGCTCGCGCGCGACATCATGCGCCTGAACCACACGCTCGGCGAACTCAATGGGGACAACTTCACGGAGTACGGCGAGTGGCTCTACTGGATTACCATCATGGGCGAACCCTCGGCCGACCAGCCGTGGGGATGGCAGGTCGATGGCCACCACCTCATCATCAATTACTTCGTCTTGGGCGATCAGGTCGTGATGTCGCCTGTCTTCGTCGGGTCAGAGCCCGTCACCGCCCGCGCCGGCCTCCACCGCGGGGTCTCGATCCTCCAAGGAGAGCAGGACGCAGGGCTGGCCCTCTTCCGATCGTTGAACCCCGACCAGCGCCGCCTTGCCCGGCTGCGGCCGGATAAGGACGGCAACGACAACCTCACCGAGGCCTTCCGCGACAACGTCGTCCTCGACTACGCCGGCATCCCGGCGCGCGAGTTGGACGCCGCGCAGCGGGCGGCGCTGCTCGACCTCGTGGCCCTCCACGTGGGCAACCTCGCCGACGGGCAGGCCCGCGTGAAGATGGAGGAAGTCCGCGCACATCTCGACCGCACGCACTTCGCGTGGATCGGCGGCGACCGCGCGGACGGTGTGTTCTATTACCGGATACATAGCCCCGTCGTGCTGGTGGAGTTCGATCACCAGCGGCCGGCCAACCTGCGTCATCTGGCGGCCGACCCGCGGCGGCCCGACCGGGAGCACATCCACGTCGTGGTGCGCACGCCGAACGGCAACGACTACGGCAAGGACCTGCTGCGCCAGCACCTCGCCGCCGCGCGGCACTGAACCCCTTCGGGCGGCTCAGTCGCCTTCCCGGCGGGTCTCGACCCAGCGCACGGCGTGGCGGATGAGCGAGGTGACGTCGCGCAACTCCAGCTTCTCCTTGATGTGCCCGCGGTGGACGTCGACCGTCTTCGGGCTGAGGTGCAGCTCGGCCGCGATGTCGCGCGTGCTCTTCCCCTGGCCGATGAGCTGGAAGACCTCGAACTCGCGGTCGGTGAGCTGTTCGATCGGCGACCGCGATCCGCGGGGCCGACCCGTCGAAAGCGCGTCGAGGATCCGCGCCGACATCCGCGGGCTCACGTAGACCTCGCCGCCGAGCACGCGGCGAATCGCCGCGAGCATGTTCTCCCCGCCGGCTTCCTTCATGATGTACCCGCGCGCGCCGGCGCGCAGCGCGCGTTCCGCGTAGACGCCCTCGTCGTGCATCGAGACGACTAGGATCGCAAGGTCCTCATGCGCCGCCCGGAGGTCGCGCAGGAACTCCAGTCCGCCCCGGCCCGGCATCGTGAGGTCGGTCAGCACGAGGTCGGGGCGGCCGCGGGAGAGCTGCTGGAAGGCCTCGGCCGGATTACCGGCCTCGCCGCAGACGACGAGGTCGGATTGGCGGTCGATGAGCTGCCGGAGGCCGGCGCGCATGAACGGATGGTCGTCAACCAGCAGCACGCGCCTGCGCGGCGGAGGAGCGGTCTCGGGGGCGGCAGGAGCCGGGGGGCGGGCCTGGCGTTTCATCGGGCGGGTGAGTTGAGCGAGCAGCGGACGACGACACCCTCGCCGCGCCGCGAATCGACGGTGAGCCGGGCGCCGATCACGTTGGCGCGGTGCCGCATGACGCGAAGACCGATGCCCGGCGACCGTCCGGCCTTGGCCGGCAGCCCGGAGCCGTCGTCGCGAACGGTGACTTGGAGGCGGCCGTCGGTTTCCTCGAGTCGGATCACGACGCTGCGGGCGCGGGCGTGCTTGACCGCGTTATTCACGGCTTCCTGCGCGATGCGGTACAGGTGACCGGCGACGAAGGGATCCTCGACCGTGACGGAACGCGGGCATTCGAATCCGCACGTGAGGCGGCCGATCGCCCCGGTGCGTTCGGCCAGCTCGGCGAGCCCGAGCTGGAGGGCGTCGGGCTCGGGTCCGACCGGCACCAGCCCGCGGGCGAGGGAACGCGTCTGCCCGACCGCCTCGCGGAGCATGCGGCTCATGAGGTTCAGCCGGTCGGCGAGCTCGGGGTATGCGGAGGCGTCGTCCTTGGCGAGGGTGCACATCAGCTCGAGCGCCGTGAGCTGCTGCCCTAGGTTGTCGTGCAGGTCCGCGCCGATGGTTTGGCGCTCCCGCTCGCTGATCTCGAGGATCTCGCGCTCAAGGCGGCGGTGCTCGGCCTGGGCGTCGCGCAGCGCTCGGTCCCGTGCGACGGCGTCAAGGGCTCGGCGCACGACCGCCGGCAGAAGGGCGAGCAGGTCCGTGTCCTTCATCACGTAGTCGAGCGCGCCGCGTTTCATGACCTCGACGGCGGCCTTCTCGTCCCCGCGGCCCGTGACGATGACGAACGGCACGGCCGCGCGGTCGCGCTGCAGGCGGGAGATGAGCTCGGGGCCCTCGGCGTCGGGAAGCTTCAGGTCGAGGACGAGGAGGTCGGGCGGATGGCGTTCGAGGCGGTCGAGCGCCTCGCGGGCGTTGGCGGCGGTCTCGACGCCGTAACCCTCCCCGCGCAGCTGGTCGGCCATCAGGAGACGCAACCCCTCGTCGTCGTCGACGACCAGCAGGGCCGGGGCGGGCGTCGCGTTCTCCACGGTCGGAAGCGGGTTCAGCCGGCGCTGAGCCGGGGGACCTGCAGGAAGGGCACGAAGCCGCCGAGCCGGCGGATGGCCTCGGAGAAGCGGTCATAGTCGACCGGCTTCTGCATATAGACGCTGCACCCCAGCTCATGGCAGCGCACGATCTCACGAGAGTCGTCGGTGGTCGTCAGCATGATGACCGGCAGCTTGCGGAGGTTCGCGTCGGCCTTCAGCCGGCGGAGCACCTCGATGCCGTCGACCTTGGGCATGCGGATGTCGAGCAGCACGAGAAAGGAGTCCCCGAGGGCGGGATAGTCCTTGAAGAAGAAGTCGAGGACGGCCTGGCCATCGCGGAAGTGCCGGATGCGGTTGGAGAGGCCCGCGGCCTCGAGGTTTTCGCGGATGAGGATGGCGTGGCCCTCGTCGTCGTCGACGATCAGGATGGTGGGCTGGGACGTCATGGTGGGCTTCCCGCCGCTTCGTTCGCGGGCAGCGAAAGGAAAAAAGTGGACCCCTCGCCGGCGGCACCCTCAACCCAAATCCGGCCCTGCTGGCGCTCGAGGACGCGCTGCGCGATCGCGAGGCCCAGGCCCTCGCCGGAGGAGGCTTCGGGATCAAGCCGGTGGAACATCTCGAAGACCTTGGTCCGGTGCTCGGGCGCGATGCCGATGCCGTTGTCGGCCACCGCGTAGACGGCGCGGCCCTCGGCGACGCGGCCGGTCACGCGGATGCGCGGCGGCCGGTCCGGGTGCCGGTACTTGAGGGCGTTGTCGACCAGGTTGGCGAAGACCTGGCTGATCTGCGCGTGATCGCCGCGGCAGACGGGCAGGGGGGTGACCTCCACCACGGCGCCGGTCTCGTCGAGCTGGAAGCGCATGGCGGCGAGCAGCTCGGTGAGGATACCGTTGACGTTCAGCGGGCGGATCTGGAGGGCGACGCGGCCGAGGCGGGAGTAGCGCAGGAGGCCCGCGAGCAGGGCGTCCATCTTCTGGACGCCGGCGTTGATGAAGCGCAGCGCCTGCGGGATGCTGGTCCCCACGGCGGCCTCCAGCCTGGCCGCGGGCACGGCGTCACCCGGGCCGGCCTCGGCGATCGCCTGCCGGATGGAGTCGCAGGCGCGGTTGAGCTGCTTGCCGAAGCCCTGGACGTTGACGAGGGGGGACCGGAGGTCGTGGGAGACGGTGTAGACGATCGCCTCGAGCTCCTTGTTCTTCTCCTCCAACTCGGCGGCGACCCGCTGGAGCTCGCCTTCGAAGTTCTTACGGCGGGTGATGTCGGTGCGGATGGAGACGTGCTGGACGGGCCGACCCCCTTCGTCGACGAACGGGAAGATCGTGGTGTCGACCCAGTAGTGGCTTCCGTCCTTCGCCCGGTTGCGGATCTCGCCGCGCCAGACCTGCCCGCGCCCGATGGTGGCCCAGAGGTCGCGGAAGAACTCCCTCGGATGAAGACCCGAGTTGATGATGCGATGGTCCTGCCCGAGGAGCTCCGCGCGGGAGTAACCGGAGATCGCGCAGAACTTGTCGTTCACGTAGGTGATGCGGCCGGCCGGGTCGGTGATCGCGACGATCGAGTGGGCGTCGAGCGCGGCCTTGAGGTCGCGCAGCTCCCGTTCGGTGGCGGAAGAGCCAGCGGAATTCGGAAGGGCGGCTTGATCCATGGCGGGGAGAAGGCGCAAGAGGAGCTGAAGCGCGGGAGGTCGGCAAGGCCCGCGGCCCGCGCCGCCCTTTTTCAACCGCGGCTGGTCGACCTAGGGAATTTCCCTAGCGAGATGCCGCCGCGGCTCCAATACCGCGGGTCGCGCCGAACCGCTATGCTGGCCGCCATGCAAGCGACCCACTGCGCCCAGACCGCGTCCGCGTCTCCCCGCGGCGACGACGTCGTCGCCCGCCTGCGCCAGGCCGAGATCTTCCGTGATTACCAGGATGCCTTCCAGACCGCGACCGGCCTGCCGCTGGTGCTCCGTGAGGCGGGCTCGTTCCAGCCGCCGATGCACGGTGCGCGGGAGCCGAACCGCATGTGCGCGATGCTCACCGGGTCGAGCAGCACCTGCGCGACCTGCCTGCGGGTGCAGCAGGAGGTCGAGCGGGAGCCGGGCGTCGACGGCAAGACGGTGCGCTGCTTCGCCGGCCTCGCCGAGTCGGTGGTGCCGGTGCGGGTGGGGGAGCGGATCATCGCCTACCTGCAGACGGGGCAGGTGATGACGCGCCCGCCCACGGAGCACGGCTTCCGCGCCGCGCTGGCGGAGCTCTCGCGCTGGAAGGCCACGGTCGACGTGGACCTGCTGCGGCGAGCGTACTTCGAGACGCGCGTCCTGCCCAAAGCGCGGTACCGCGCGGCGCTGCGCCTGCTGGCGAGCTTCGCGCAGCACCTCTCCCTCCTAAGCAACGAGCTGATGATCCGCTCGAACGCGGCGGAGCCGCCGGCCGCGGCGAAGGCCCGCGCCTACATCGCGGAGCACCTCGGGGAGCCGCTCTCGCTGGAGCAGGTGTCACGCGCCGCCAACATGAGCGCGTTCTACTTCTGCAAGGTCTTCAAGGCGGCCACGGGCCTCACCTTCACGCACTACGTGGCGCGCGCTCGCATTGAGCGCACCAAGCAGATGCTGCTCAATCCCCACACGCGGATCAGCGAGGCCGCCTACGAGGCCGGTTTCCAGTCGCTCTCGCAGTTCAACCGGGTGTTCCGGCGGTTCGCCGGGGAGTCTCCCACCCACTACCGGATCCGCCTCCACGGCGCGAGCCCCGCCGTCCAGGCGCAACCGATCCCCTTCGCCGCCTGAACGGCGGCCAAGAACCGCGCAGCGACCGCCAACCACCGAGGAGCCGGCCGCCACGCCCGATCACTAAGGTATTTCCCGACCGCCACCTCATCCCGAACGCCAAGGAGTCATCATGCGCCCACTCAAATCATCGTCCGTCGTCCCTGAGCCCACCGAATCCGAGATCCAGCACGCCGCTTACCTGCTCTGGCTGGAGAACGGCCGCCCGGAAGGCCGCGACCTCGACCACTGGTTCGCCGCCCGCGAACTCCTCCGCCACCACCACGGCCGCTCGGCCGCGCCGCGCCGCCGCGCTCCCGCCCGCGCCGCCGCGGGAGTCCCGTCGTCCAACTGACCGTTCCCCCGTCATGGCCGTCGTCCCGCTCACCCTCACGATCAGCCTCTGCCTCGTCTTCACCTTCCTGGTGTTCTTCCTGCGCGAGCACGCGCGGGGACCGCTGAGCAGTCCCGAGCGAGACTCGCTCCTGCCGTTGGCCGAGGAGAACCCGCGCCTTGCCGGCCGCGACGCCGATCGCCCGCGCCGCGCCTGATCCACGCCCCGCTTACCCGCCCCCGATGCCCGCCTCCAAGATCACCCTCGAGTTCAACGACAAGGTCGTCCGCCAATTCGTCCTCGCCACCCTCGTCTGGGGCGTGGTCGGCATGCTGGTCGGCGTGCTGGTCGCGACGCAGCTGAACTTCTGGCAGCTCAACCTCGGCCTGCCGTGGCTGTCCTTCGGGCGTCTCCGGCCGCTCCACACGAACGCCGTCATCTTCGCGTTCGTCGGCAACATGATGTTCGCCGGCGTCTACTACTCGACGCAGCGGCTGGTGAAGGCCCGGCTCGCCAGCGACTTCCTTTCGCAGCTCCATTTCTGGGGCTGGCAGGCGATCATCGTCGCCGCGGCGGTGACGCTCCCGCTCGGCCTCACGCGCGGCAAGGAGTATGCCGAGCTGATCTGGCCCATCAACGTCGCGGTCGCCCTCATCTGGGTGGTCTTCGCGGTGAACTTCTTCTGGACGCTCGCGCGGCGCCGCGAGCCGAGCCTCTACGTCGCGATCTGGTTCTACATCGCGACGATCGTGACGGTGACGATGCTCTACGTCGTCAACCACCTCTCGCTGCCGACCTCGCTCACGCACAGCTACCCGCTGTTCGGCGGCGTGCAGGACGCGCTGGTCCAGTGGTGGTACGGGCACAACGCGGTCGCGTTCTTCCTCACC
>JACCDO011057448.1_pt1 | contig 20312 bp, 13 predicted proteins | sample 7446101 | NCBI WGS metagenome assembly JACCDO01 (sample SAMN15323440, study PRJNA562643) | freshwater metagenome | isolation source: river surface water | place: USA:Blue River Watershed | collected 2017-08-16
AGCACAGCCACCGAGGACTGAAGCGCTAGGAGCAGCAGCGTCGCAAGCAATGACATCATTTGCACTAAACGCGAACCAGCAACGAGGTAAGTGCACATACACTGCCGATTCCTCTTTAGCTACGCCTTATTGTGCGCGGAGGAGCTAAATGTGATGAAATGGGGTATTGTATTGTTGATTCAAAATATTTAACAAAAATGAAATCCCCTAAATGTAATCCCAAAAAGAGCATTTCGTTCCTTGCGACCTTGCTGTCCCTTCGAAAATCTCGATTAGGCACATTTTCTAGCTAGGTGCACAGTAAGGAGGCAGCAGTATCGCGATAGCCTCCAAACGATCTTTTTTTTCACCTAAATAAATCGATACTGTTAAATTAAGCGAAGTAATCGTTGCATTCATCGTATCTTTTCCTTACAAGCGTGACTGCTATTATATGTATTCTCTCTTTTCTTTTTTCTTTAAATAATTCCTATTTACTGGGTGTGGACACTTTTATTTATTTATTTATTTATTTTTTTCCAAAGGCGTACCTAGTAGGTCTAGATGAGGATATTGGTTCACAGATGACGGAATCGTTCGCCGTTTACGGCATGTTGTGCGGTGGTGCCAATGCGGACATTGCTGTGTGTGCAGGAGCCTCATCAATTCACAAATTCGCTGTAATAACTGCATCGTCGCCAACATATGGAACTTCTGTTGTGTTGCGATTGGATAGTAAACGAAACCATCTTGCGGCATCAAATGATATGCTAACACACCCGTGGATTCTTGATTTGCTTGGGATCGGTAATGGTAATCAAATTAATATTTTATTCTCAAACGAATACATCAAGCAGAATGATGAGAGCTTGAATATTACCTTGTCATTTATGCGGATTATATCATACAAACACTGGGATGAAACACGCATTACCTCCATCAGCGAATTAGTAAAAGGAGAAAATCAATTTCAGTGGCCAAGTTCTATAGATAAGCAATTATTATGTAAATTGTTGCCATCGTTATTGGTTGGAAAGTATATTTGTAATGATGCAATCGTTCCAATTGCGTATTTAGACACCATATTACTATTCAAAGTACACAGCATCGCACAATCAGATTTTATGACCGATCGTAATACTGTTTATCAATTACTACGCAGTAATATTATAGAAATATCATGCGACTTTAATACAACTAGCATCGCTACATCAAACCAACCCGAAGTTGCTAATGATGCATTTGAAATAGAAAGCGAAGACTATTTTGCTTGCACACCCAATAGTTACATTTTCTCACAATTTCATAAGGTTGTGAGCATATGCACTCAAATGTTTCACAGTCATAACCAGTGGGAAGGATGTCGTAGTGCGTTGATAACCGCTATAGAAGGAGGAGGAAAATCATATTTCCTTAACTTAGTGAAGCATAATATGATAAAATCGATGAAAATTAACGAGATTTATCATCAGAATTCGTCGCATTTCATATCGGAGAAGCTGGTGGTACTCACGGTCACCGCCGCAACATTACGAAACATCGACGTAGAAGTCGATTGTGCGTCATTCAACCAATACACCCAAGACATGGATACCAAAGCCAAGTCTCTGCTATTACAGCTGTGCCAACTACTGCAACTGCCAGTTGCTGCTAATACGTTTACACCAACGACACCAACTCTGCTATTAATAGATAATATTAATGATTTCTATCAAGATCCAGACAACGACGAGAGTGCAGGTAGTGCCAACGCAAATGGCAACACGATCGCTTTCATAGTAAAAGACCTCCTGAATGTAGTGAACAACCGATTAGTTGCATGGAAACTGATAGTATTATCAACCGCCTGCATCACTCCAGGAGCGAGCAAGCGTATGGTGGCATCCAACTCATTACAAACCTATTTTAAACACGAAATAATGATATCCTTACAAAAACCTAGCAGTAACGATCGCCAACACATCATCGACGCCTTGCTAAGGCGACACAACCGACTTCATCTCGAAAATATAAGCGATAATGCGACAAAGAGTAGTGATAACGACGACGTAATCGGCATTTGGTCTGCCAAGTTAGCCCTTATCACCACTGGCTATGTGCCAGGCGATATCGTGGCCCTAGTGAAACGACTAAGCAATATTTCCAGCATCCCTATATCATGGAAATCTGCTCTAGAGTTACTAAGCATCATGCCACCGAAGCAACTGACGTTGATCGACCAAGGATCTGCGGTGCAACAAGAAAAAACACTTACTTGGGATAGTTTTGGTGGTTATCATCGTCAAAAACAGGCCATTATGAAATTATTTCGTGCCTTTCAACAGGTCAAAGAGACTGGCTACGACCTGCTGCAACAAATATACAGCAAATTGCCGCGAGGTATAGTGCTGTATGGTCCTAGTGGGTGTGGCAAAACATACATGGCCAAGATCATAGCAAGTGTAAGTAATATGAACTTCGTAAGTGTCAAGTCAACGGATATATTGTCTAAATATTACGGTCAAACAGAAGAAGTTATTCGATCCATTTTCAGTAAAGCTCGCAGTGCAGCCCCTTGCATCCTCTTCTTCGACGAGTTCGACACAATCGCCTGTAGACGTCAGTCATCCGATGAAAATAGTGACGGAACGGGCAGTGTCTACAATCGTATTTTGTCTACATTTCTGAACGAGTTAGATGGGATAAGCAATCGTGGTGAGAATACTGGCATCTCCTTTGAACGCGAAGTGTTGGTAGTCACTGCGTGTTTGGATATTAAGCTGTTAGATGAAGCCCTCATCCGACCTGGTAGATTGCATTATCACATACTGCTGGACAAGCCGGGATATGATGACGTGGTTGATATTTTGGAACACGAAATCAAAAGAAATAACCGAAATGCATACGACGAAGAAGTAAACATTCCATCAATTGCGACGTCAATAATGCGAATCAACCCAAGCAGTAACACCGTCATCAGTGTATGCAAGCAAGCAATTGCTATCGCATTACGCGAAGCCATTATGTCTCAGTGTTCCACGGAGCTAGAGACGGTCTCTGGCGATCTAAATAGTAAAAAGATTAAGGTAAATCAGCACCATTTCAGCCAAGTATTGGGCACCTACGACGCCCTCCGATGAACCAAGAAACGGCTAATGAGTGAGTACTATATATACTGTAATTACGAATAATAAAATGCTACAAGTTAAGTCGCCGCCTTTATCTGCGCTATTAATTGTTGATTTTCCTTCACCACCGACTCGAGATCCTGCTTGATACGATCAAAATTATTGTTATTCACTCGACTCATTTCTTGATCAATTTTCGTTTCATAATTACGAATATTCTTGTCGTTGGATCCGATCTTACCAACGGTATCAATCAATGCTTCAAACTTACTGCGCATGGTACGTAGCCGTTTGTATGTCTCCACAGTGGCAGGGTCGGAGCCTGGTGCATTGGCTGCAGTGAATACCAGGTCTTCAGTGACTGCATCGGCTCTTTGCATGGCGGTGGTAGTGCTATTAATTGTTTTTTGTATATCCCGAATATCATTGGTGATCTTCGCGATGTCTTTGTTCTGCTTCCCGATGGACGTGATGATATCCATAATGCGGTGCGTGTATATGTTACGATTAATATTCTTAGGAATTTTACTAACTTCATCATTTAAAATTTGTGATTTTTCTTGTTTTTCTTTTAAATCAGAAATCATATTTACCATTTCTTCGCGGTAACGTTTCATGTCATCCACCATGTCTTTGCATTTATTCTTACGAATAGATTTGATGCTTTTCTTCTCCCGCAACTTGGCGAGTAACGGCAAGCGATGGGACTCCCACTCCTGCGCTAATGTCATGAGTTTCTTGGCATTGGCAGCACATAATTCTTGTAATTTTGCAATATTTTGTGCTGCTTGCGGTAACATTTCTAATGTTTTTTTCTTAACCAATAACTCTTGTTGCAGTCGCTCTTCCTCGCCCAACAGTGCTGCTAACTCGCTTTCTAGCTGCCTTATCTTTGCTGCCGCGTTGACATTTTGTCTTTCTTGGGTCTCAATTTGTTGTTGTATTCCATTTAATTCAGCTCGTAAATTTTCTAATTCTTCTTCTCGCAATCTTTCTTCTTCTTCTTGTTTCTTTTTCTTTTCAGCTACAGCATCCGCGTCGTCGGTACTCGATACTACTATATTGCTATTACCAGTACCAAGTGAACTGTCTCTCTCTTGCTCAAACTCTGTTGCATGGGAAAAACGAGTTCCTCTTTCTAATTTATTTTTACCATTATTAGCACTACTTATTGAATTTACTAAATCTTTAAAATTGCTGCTATTCTGACCGGCATCGTGCTTTGCAGCACTAATCCCGTTACGAATGAGTCCCTTCAAAAGATTTGCTTTATTCTTCTTTAACTCATCTAAATCATTCTCTAAGTTAGCTGCATAGAAAGCATCAGCCATTAATTCTAATGAATGCTTTTCAAATATAGTAGATTCTGGCGGTATCTTCTTACTGCCGCAAGAATTGTATATATCCTTCGCGGTCAGTTGCTTGTATGCACTTAACACTTGTAAATGATTATTGTAATACACTGTACGAGGTGGTTTACCTTGTACACTAAATGGTAATAACCATGGAGCAGATTTCCACTGGGTCATTCTTTCTATCATACCTGTGAGTTAAAAAAACGAGTGAGAAGACGAGTGAATACATTTGTATTAATGACTATCTTACGTTTGTTCAAGAGCGCATTTGGTCCCAATGATTCTTCTGTGATTTCTTCTTCACTACGAGGTAATTTCTGCACCAACCAAGATAACAATGCTTTCGACTGACTCTCTGTTGGGTACAAAATTTGATTATACCCACACTCACCAGTGTATCCAAGCCCCTTGATACGTGTGGCCACATCAGTGCAGATGCGTTGCCTCGCTGCTACACTAACTGGTAATTGGGAATTCAATTTAATTTCATTATTACTGAAGTAGGAAAGTAATCAGATAAGTAAATAAGAAGATGAGTAAGTAAATAAGTAAGCACATACCTAATGAGTCTTATAGATTTACTTATAATTTCTAATAAATGCTCTGGCTTCAATTCACTAATGCGCTTTACATCGTCATTGAATGATTTGCAATCCAACGAACGAAACGCCAAAAGAATAATCTCATCGCCTTCCGAGCCTTCCGATTGAGCCATCTTTACTCACGTACACTCCGTAAGTCAGTACTCACCCAAACTTACTTTAACTCAGTGAAATCCAAGATTTTTGGTCTGAGGCCGCTCATACCGGTAGGGGAAGGCCCTTACACTGATTCTCTTAGATCAGTCGCTCTAAATACGCCAGAGAGACCAGAAGCGGGATTTCTTTGCAGCATCTAGCTCAGTAGCACTAACTAGTGCAGATCCTTCTCTACGCTCCAGCAAGAGTCCAGCTGCAAAGCTCAGCGGTGCCAGTTCCGGAAGATCTTGACCCATCAAAAAATTTTGGTACCAAATAATAATCAAAACTTTGCAGAAATATTTGCAAAAATGAGTGATTTTGGTGGCAGTCAGTTCTCGAATGTGCCGAAGCAGCTGCTGAATGCGGAGGGAGGCGCCTTTCCTTCGTCCCTAGGCAAGCGGTTCGACCGTGGCGGAAGAGGAGGTCGAGGAGGGCATCATGGTCGAGGTGGTGGTGGACAACAATTCCAACATCATCAAGGACAAGGAGCTCATATGCCTATGCATACTGGTCCAATGACATCGATTGTATTCGCGGGACATATTGTGAGTGGTTGTTATATCCACTTTATAGTTTAATTACTCATATTTTATTCTTTTAGGGAAGTACGAAATCGACTAGTAGCGTGATAAAGAAACATGTTAAAACGCCTCATTCATCAGTATACGAGGTATTGCTGGGTAATCCGTATTTGATTGAAGGCGTACATATTGTTCCTAATGGTATTGGCGTACCAATCGGTTCAGGAGTTACGTTTGAAGGACAAACATATCCCACCTTGGATGATAGATCATTCACTTTTGATTTATTTGGGCGTAACTTAGATACCAACGAAATAAAATTAATTTTATCAATAAATGTTGAGGGTGGTGTACAGTGGGCCCCATTAGCATCACCACAAAATGGTTGGGCCATTGATTACATTGTATTCAGTGGTAACTTCGACACTGTGTCAATCATAATTCATGGCATGATATTAGAATCCCACGCATTAACGGAAGTTGCTCGTGATTATTTTTTTCAAGGTCCACCATTTTTTCCAGATGCAGGTACACATGAGTTTGATGATGAAGATATAACGGATTCCCCTATTATTATAAATGATGAACAACAAAAGTTATCTAAACAAAAAGACAAAGATCATTTACGTCGCTACAATGCCACATTGGCCATACCAGTGAATACTCTCCACGACAAGCTCACAGGAATTGCAGCTGCCTATGCCGACGGCACTGAAGTGATAACGAAACCTACTACTTTATTGAAGAAATCCCTATTGAAATCGTATATTTACTCTGATTTTCATGCCTCCAATGACAAGATTGCATCGCTTGTAGGCACCGTTTACTCTATTGACGTCGACAAAATTCTCGGTGCTTCTGACGTCTACGAGGTGATCAAAGCTGTCACAAATCTAGGCAAAGAGATAGATTCCTGCTATCAAAGCTCATTGAACTCGTCTGTTAATGATGCATACGAGCCATATGGAGAGACTATTGGTGACGAAACCGCTGTGATTATTGCCACGTTGATGTTCAACTTGAATACAAAGTATTTGAAGGGGAATCATGAATATAACTCTGTCGAGAGTATGGTGGACATGTTCCACGCATTAATTTCTACCACATCATTAGTGGTAGTGAATGAGATAACGTGTCTGCAGTATCACTCATTAGGAGGCGTGTCTATTCTGCTAGATTTGGTGACGAAGTCTCCATCATTGCCCGAATCGATGTTGAATGAGGTAATAAAATGTCTGAACCACGCCGTCATCCATCCTAATATTGCCATCGAATTATTCACTATTCCCTCCACAATTGTCATGGTACCTCCTAAAGTCGCAACAGCTGACGATGACGACGAGGATATTGACATTTGGTCCGGCGACGAAGAAGAGGATGATGTGGCAAAGCACACCTTGACGCAGTACGAGGCGTTGGTATCCGTGTACTCATCACTGTCCTCTTCTTCCATTGTGTTACCCGCATACAATCAGCTGCTCAATTATTTAAATCTACCCGACGCATGCCACTCGTTGCACCAACACGCAGTAGCTGCAACGACCAAAGACCTACCGCAACTCATCGAGTTTGTTAATTTATTGATAACGATTTACAACGAAAGTGGTAAGAAGATAAACACTACCACCGCTGTGGTATCCGAGGATGTAATCCCTGATGTGGAGATTGAAACGGTGGATGATAACGACAAGATCATAAGTACTTGCACCACTATCGCCGCAGCGGCGGACGTCATTATTGCCATGCTGCAGTCCGTCTTGACGGTCATCTATATGGATCGATCGAGTGTCACGCCCCACACCGATGACAGGAACTACCTCTATACAATATATTCCGTTTTTAAATCCCACAATTTTTTCTCCTCTATTTTGGTGTTTACTAACTACATGAAGCTGTTACACGAGGCAGTGGTTTTGCTCGACTGGAAAAAAGGGTATCAAATGGATATACTGGCTAGTAAAGTGTCCAGTCTGAAGGGATTACTGTCGTCGCTGGTCATCCGCACCATGAAACTAGGAGATGCAGGTGAGCTACTGCTAGATGCACACGTCATCATTCATTTATGGAGTACGTTATGCAAAGCGGGTGTTAAAGTTGATGACGATTTTATTGGTGACTTGGATAACGTGTTACTTTGTTCCTCATTGAATGACATACTTACTACGTGCGACGATAAAATCGCTTTGTATCCACTTGGTTGGGCCACTTGGTTTATTGTTTACATTCTTGCGCAAATTGAAATTATCGTGAAGGAATCAGACAAGATAAAGAATGCAGCTAGCAATAATCATAGTGTTGATATGCAAGCATTATCCGTTGCTCTAGAGTGTATCCGCGACGCTTCGCACTGCCCACTTGGACAATCAGTAGTGTGTCGCTTACTAAGTAAGTATTGCATTGAGAATATTGCGTTCTTAGCTGCCTATGACACCCCTCTTGGTAGCCAAGCATCGACGGGACTGAATCTGGTACCAGGCGCCATGACGGAGTCATGCAGCTACTTCATGATGCTGTTGCTGTCTAATATGGACGCAGAATTGAATGCCGACGTTAACATCAAGTCGAAGCTGTCTGTGATATCAACTGCTTGCAACAACATTAGAAACAGTAATCTATACCACATGTATAGTGATGCGACGAGGGAGCACATCAGCACGATGAGTAATTTCTTGCATAATACATTTTCGTTTGAGCAACAGCAAAATGACCACATGGTGGTGACCGAAACGAAGTCATCTTATGACGGAAGCGTCCTTTCTGTTGATAAGATACTAGAGATTCTAGAGGTGCAATTCACCAAGGTAGTGAGTGTGGAGAGCGTCACTGCGTTAGGAAGTGTCAATATACTATTTTCCTTGTTATCCGCGGAGGTGAATAGCTGCAACCCCGACGAGTTAGAAGGCTTGGTAACTCATTTGAATACATTTACCAGTCGCATTTGCACTTACTATCGTCTCGTCACTCCTTACCTACACAGTGACGATGTTGAAGTTGCATTGAACGCTTTGTACGAGAAGAACAAAGCCTATAACATCCCGGTAGAAGCTTTCAAATATGCCCAATATTTCAAGAACAGTTTCAACAAAAGCGTCGAGAGACCGACGTCAGAAGTGATAATACGCAGTACCAAAATATATCTATCTTGTATTGTGACGTTGCTGGAATTGCTGGATTTAGTGCTGCGTAAACTGCACCAAAATCAGTACCGATTTTTCTATTACCCAGTTATCAACGGTGTCTTCGAGCTACAGTGTCTCAGTAACACGATATGCGCGAGCACTAGGGCGGGGACAATCGGTATTCTAGTGCGTAAAATCAATAGTGCGTGCACCGCGATATACAAGCAGTACATTCCTGCTGCATCAACCGCTACCCACAGCGACAACCTGCATTTGGTAAATTATATTTGTCGTCGAGCAGTGCAAATGCCGATGTACTTGTCCACCACGGTGTCTGTGCTGCTGGACTTGATGCCCACGAAATCCAGTAGCAGCAACCATGATGATGCGTGGGAAAACTACTTGTGGAGCGCAGATAGCAGTGAGAACACGGTGACGACTGGGTTAAGTATAAGCGAGTGTGTTCTTCAATGCGATCAGACCAGTATTCACCACCCACTTGGTACCGCAAAGAACAATGTGATGCATGTCATTATATTAAGCTTGCACTCATCATGTAAGTTATTTCACAAGTCAGTAGTGTTGCTATGCCGGAAACTTGTTGCATGCGGAGCCAGGTCAGCGAAAGTGGTCAGTGCTACTCTGTGTTCATTGTTAACTACTTACAGCACGAATGTCTTGCACAATGATGTGACGAATGAGGGTGCAAATCAAAGTTATAACACAACAATTGCTCGCATACTTGTAACCATTGACGGACTATGCAATAGAGGCCACGTATGCGTGTCATTGATTGAAAACGGAGTGTTATATGCAATATTCGGGTTCATGCAGTCGCAGGACAAGGATCTAGTCTTGTTGTCCCTTCAAGTCCTCTCGAGTCTATTCCGTGGTGTTGGAAGTTGTATACAAAAACTTGATAATATTCTTACCCACAACACAACGGCTAGTTTATCATCGAATTATTCGAGTAAAGTGGAAGCAATCAAGGACGCGTTGTTACTGGTGTACAGCGGCATCATCGACAGTATTATCATATTCCTTCCTAACGTAATCAACCGGTTCTCGGATACCACTGGAACAGCCGCTGCAGGAGGCATTTCTATATCTATATGGCTGCAAAGCGCGATATTGATGGGTATGTTGCCGATGAAACAGCTACTAATGTTTATCGCGGCGCTCCCGCAATCCGTGCGGATAGAAGCGATAGCAATTAAGATATGGCAAGCGTTTGATGACGCATTCCAGGGGCTAATAGAAGCAACAGAAACGTATAAAGGTGTGAAAGATGATGTAACGATTGATAAAGTAACGGCTAATTACTTTTTAGAAGGCTGTAAAGGTGAGTCATTATTGCGTGAGGCACATATGCAACTAGCCATTACCACGACAGCCTTGAGAGCAATCATCGATGCTACTATTAACGCATTTGAATTTGGTGGAATATCAATAATGAGTCTAAAGGCTGCATTGCGCGCAACAATGGCTGATCCAAAGAAGGTGGGTCAAAGAATATTCATGACGTACAGTAACTGGGCCATGACGGAAGCAGAGACAACGGTGGCGTTGCTATCCCATGGACTACATCGCACCTCGTCATCTATCATGCTTCCGTACGCACGGCTTCCTACCTCAACCGTAGATATTAGTGAAGGCGACTCCTATGCATCCCGCCACGCCTTGATCAATCAATCACTGCTCAGTCTCCAATTCACACTGCTTAAAGCATCCAAATATGTGAATAACAAGCAACGTCCAACGGCCAAGAAGATTGTAATAGACAAGAATATTGATATTCCTGTCCAAATCGACTTGCTTAATCCATTCAAAGGTCTCATGACTAGTGACACCAAGGTCGATACTGACGCAGTGACTCGCGATTTGTACATCGTATACAACCACTTAAAATGCAACCAATTGGCGACGTTATCCGCTAGTAGTGGTTCCGTATATTTTGATGCATTTAATTCTCTCATGAGACGGCATTTGACCAACTCCTCCGCCTTTATCAACTACGATCCATCCAGCTACGAGAAGGTCTCGGGATATATCTTCGATAAAACACATCACCTACACCTGAAAGCATGCCAGAAGGTGGTCACAAAAATCAGCAATATCAATGACGAAGAGATAAGGAAGGAGTTACAACGGTTTGGAAAGAAGCAAAGGACTATCGAACCAAGCGCTGGTGGTTATTTCATGCCGCCTGGATACCCTGTGATGCCCGGAGGATTTCCTATGCCACCACCAATGCACGGTGGCTTTCCTATGCCACCACCAATGCACGGTGGCTTTCCCATGCCGCCATTTCCACCCCCACAATATCGTTAATGATGTAACTAAGCACGTCAAGAATATAATAATCTTTTTACAATACAAATAGTTCGCTATACAGGGATCCAAGGGTTAAGTTACACAAGTTTAGGCATTTTGGTCAAGAATGCAATAGTTTTCGTCATCGTATCGTCACGTAGTGTAGATCCTTCAGGCAAGGTAGGTGGCGCCTTGATGGTGCACAGTCTATTAGCCATCGCATTCTGTGCTTTGAGTCTAGCCGCGTGATCAATACCATCATCATCAACCTGTTTAGATGCATTTCTAGTGGCCATTGCCGTTGCCAATCGTTGTCGTCTTGCTTCCATTTCTTCCTTCCGATGGAACTCTTGCGAGGTGCGTAAACTATTCTTTTTCACAATATTACGAGTAGGTAAATCGCTATCTTTGTCTTCCACTACTTTAGGTGTGACAATACTATGTAATTTGTCTTCTGCATGCGTATCACCGCCATCTAACATACCACTAGCTAGCACTGTCGATGCAGCAACAACCTGACCATCAGAATTGATTTGATCTGCCGCACGAAGTAATTTCTTACTTTTAATCCGGATGTTCGTGGTTTGGATAGGCGCCTCGCCGCGGGTACTCATAGATTTTTCACTGTTGATAGATATCTCATCATCTTCCGGTATTTTACCTGGTGATGTCGCTGCTAAGTCACCAGCACCAGCAACAACTTCAACCATTTTGGCCAGTATTTGTTCTGCCGTGGATAATGCATCGAGGGTCAGTGAAATGCTGTCTGACTCGTTCGTATTCGAGTCAAAACCGGAGATATCTACTAGATGTAGATATGGATTAATACGTTGTAATAAACCAAGTGCACCTTGTTCAATGCTCAATAAAACTGACTCCATACGAGCCCCTGTATTACTGAGTATCTTCAACTCACTCTTTCCAGCATTGATTTGGTCGTCTAACTTGTTCACTACATCGCGAGTCAGATCAGCCACGTTACCTCCAGACGCCTTGAAATCTTGGAATGCTTTTTCTTTTTTCTGGAGTGCTTTTTTAGCTTGAACTAATTTAGCTTCGACTTCTTTAACCTCTTGCTCTATTGAATGTGGTAAGTAAGAAAGTGAGTGAGTAGGTGAGTGAATGAGTGGACGAGTGAGTTGATGAGAGAGCGGGTGAGAGAGCGAGTAGACATGGAAATGATGACGAACCTAATGCTTTTTTATTATTTTTTTGTGATGAGAATTTTTCATGCATTTCCTCTAATGAGGAGACACCCGTAACCTGTTTGATCTGCGCAAATGCCTCTTCCATTGCGTGTAGCTTCTTATTACTGTCTTCATTAGCTTTTTGTAAATTTTTAGTTTTTTCCATTTTTTCTGATATTTGATTGCGTAAAAAATGTTCTTCGTCGCGTGTTAGATCACCTCGTAATTCAATGGCCAATACTGCTTTCTGATGCTCTCTCTCCCGCAACCATTCCTTCAACATTACTGCGTTCTTAACCTCACTTCGGCGCTGTTCAATTAAAACTTGTCGATCTTTTCGTGATGATGCTAGAGCTACCTCAGTTTCTTCTAACACCGCGACTGCTTTGGCCAATCCAGCATCTAGCCCCCGGCGTAGCAGTCTGACTTCATTGCCCTCCTTGATGATGGCATTCATCGCCTCTTCCATACCCACCATGTGCGCATCAAACTTCAATTGGTTACTCTTTAATCTATGTAACACATGCTCTAGTTGTCTTGTATAATGTTGTTTCTCCGCAATTTCATCTTCAACTTGTAGCGACTCCTTTTGTAATGCTTCTATTCTCATTCCTTCCTCTGTTGGGTTGAGTGCGAGTTAACGGATGTATACGTGATGTATTAGTGAGTTAATACCTGTTGTGGCATTCTTCATGGCTTCTAATGATTCCCAATTCTTTTTTTGCTCGTCCAATTCATCTAATTTATGCTTTAATTCCCTGGTAAGTCTTTCATTCATGACTTTTAAATCGTTATAACGTCTTAAATAATCGAGTAAGTGAGTGGGTAGGTGAGTGAGCGACTGATAATATACCTTGCACTATAATTAACTCCATTTTCAACAATAGTAAGTTGTTGTTCAACACCAGAATTATCAATAAAACCAGTTTTCAGTGATCCTTTAAATTAGGTATGTGAGTATGCGATTAAATAATAGTATAAAAGGAAGTAAAAGGGTCGATATTAAGCGAGGAATATACAAGTGGGAAAAATTTAAGTGTGAGTGGCAAAATAGTTGAGTAAATGAGTAAGTAAAGAAATGAGCGAGTAAGTAAGCGAATGCGCAAGCGAGTGAGTAAGCACGTACCCTCAACATCCCAAAATATAGTTGGTGCCGTATTAACACTCGCAGGATTTGTTGCCCGCACCGCTTGCACCAGCTCCTTCTTCTTAGTGATCGCCAGCGACTTAGTCGTCGTTCCCGCTTCGATTGGGGACAATTTCTTGCTGGATTTGCTGTGTTTCATCGATTTACTCGGTGATTCTGCCATTTTATTCACTGATTTTTCTCTGTTACAAAAAAAACGATGAAGGAGAGGGCCGAGAGGGCCGGGATTTTTTAAAGAAGAGTTAAGATTTATTTTGTTGAGTGATTGAGTAAATAAAATAAGCAAGCGCGTAAGTGAGCTAGAGACCAAGTGACTATTTCGCACGTTAGTATTTGAGAAAGTGATTAATTGACATATTGGTTTAGAAATAATCTCGAGATTTGAACATGAAATACTTAATCATACACTATTTCAGAAGCAACCACGCTGAGTTCACGACGTTCTCTTCATCCACCTGATTCACTTCTTCACTTTATAAGTTCCCGCCGATGGTTTGGCTTGGCTTCGAAAAAAAAAGGTATAAAGTATCAAATACCAACAAAACCGTGTGCGCAGCAGGCGATACGCTCGAGACACCTCCTTAATGGCGTCTTACGGCACCTCCGCGTCGGGAATAGTCTCATTGCCCAGGGAAATACACGTCACTAACGATGCGCGTCCCAGTGGAAACGAGACTAAACAGTGGATGGATAACTCCATTTGTACATCCAAGTACACTGCTGTAACGTTTATTCCGCTGTCGTTGTTGGAGCAATTCAGAAGAATTGCAAATTTGTATTTCCTATTCATATCAATACTTATGATTTTGGGTACGTACACATCATTGTTTGACTCACCGTTAACACCTTGGTCCACGTTGATTGTTTTGTTTATTGTGGTTACTGTCTCTATAATTAAAAATGGATTGGAAGATTTAAAAAGACATCAAGCAGACAGACGTACCAATTACAGGATAGGAAAGAAATTTGTGAACGACAAATCACTTAATTCAGAGCAGTATGCTGATGTTAATTGGTTGAATATTAAGGTTGGCGACATCATCAAAGTGTCTAACAATGATGACTTCCCTGCCGATATGATCGTATTATGCACCTCAGAGAATTTAGGGGCGGCATACATAGAAACCTCCAATATAGATGGTGAAACAAGTTTGAAATTGAAGGCGTCAGTGCGTAGTGCTGATTCCTCCGGTCTCCCATTATTCAGCACCCCAACAAGTATCAGTCAAAGCAACTTCACTATTCAGTGTGACCAGCCAAACTCTATAATCGACCAGTTCAATGGCACGTTACTGCATAATAATAAAGAGAGTTATGTTGATTCGGCCTCGTTGTTACTGCGTGGATCGACATTGCGTAACACGAAATGGGTACTTGGTGTAGTTGTATACACGGGAAAAGAAACAAAAATCGTTATGAATAGTCGTCGCGCCCCATTTAAGTTATCCACTATTGAACGCACCATGAATAATATTATTTATGTCATTTTGGCCGCACAGATATTGCTCTCAATTGTCTCTTTGATATTATTTATCGTGTGGAAAGACAACAATTACAGCGACTTGGATTACTTGTGCTTTAACTATACTGACAGCACGAACACGCTGTACTCCGACGGTTGCAGTGACGACGACAAGTATACTGATGGCGGTTATTTCTTGACTTTCTTCATCCTTTACAGTAATTTCTTACCAATATCCATGTATGTTACCGTTGAAATATGTAACTACTTCCAAGCCTATTTCATCGATAGCGACACGAACATGTACCACCCCAATTCCAACACGCCAGCATCTGCGAAAACATCAGATATGAATGCAGATTTAGGTATGATAGAGTATATTTTTTGTGATAAAACTGGTACATTAACCGAGAATGAAATGGTGTATCGCCAGTGTTCCATCGGTGGACACATCCACGTGAATGATCCAAGTCTCTTAGAGAAGAATCGGACGTATAAGTCGTTTGACCATATTAAGCGTCACTCCAACACGGCAGGATCGGTGTATAGCGAGTTTATATTATGCATGGCGCTATGTCACACCATCGTGTTGGACAGCGATACCGGCGATGTGAAATCAGAAAGTCCCGATGAGAGTGCGTTATACTACGCTGCTATGGAGCTAGGGTACTCATTTGTGGGTCGCGATTATGGTATTATTCATTTAGAAAACAGGACTACGAAAGAACGTGTTTCCTACAAGCTTATGGCAACGATTCCGTTTGATAGCACTCGAAAACGCATGTCCATTATTGTATGTAACCCTGAAAATAAGTATGTCTTATACAGTAAAGGCGCGGACAATGTAATGTTTGATCGTGCGGGAGGGTATATGGATGAAAGAGGGGCGATCGTCACCGATAACAGTCTCAAGAAAACCCTTGATTCTCATTTAGATTCTTTTGGATATATTGGTTTACGCACTCTCGTACTAGCAAGAAAGCAGTTAACTACAGAAGAGTATACGTCATTCAGCACTACCTGGTCGGAAGCAGAGAAATCCCGTGTGAATCGAGAAGAATTAATGGCCACGGCAGCTCGTATTGTTGAGAACAACCTCGTCATTCTGGGTGCAACTGGTATCGAGGACAGGCTTCAAGACGGGGTTCCCGAATGCGTTACCAGTTTAAGAAATGCCGGCATTAAGTTATGGGTATTAACAGGTGACAAGGTAGAGACAGCTATCAACATCGCGTACTCCACCGGTTTCTTGGGACACCATATGATGGTCATCAAGTTAATCGATTCCAACGTCAACGGCGTCACTAGCAGCAACGAATCCGAAGTATTAAAACGGAAATTAGAGTCGTTATTAAATCATTTTAGTAAATTAATTTCATCAAAACCACAAATGGATCGTGTGATGCGCAATATACACGCGAGTATCCAGCAGGTGGTATTTGGCAAATCAAGTTCAGCTACCGCGGAAAATATTCTCTCGGATGACGAGAATCACGCAAATCCAATGCATCATAATGATGCGATACCTCTCATTGACCGCGGGTCAAGCAATATCAACATCGATGACGTCACCTCTGATCATCTTAGTATGATCGTTGATGGTGCAACATTATTAAAAATATTTGGTGATAAAAATATAGAGCCGTTATTCTTGAAATTAGCAACGATATGTAAGACGGTTGTAGCATGCCGTGTTAGTCCCGAGCAAAAGAGATTGATGGTGAGGATGGTGAAGCTAGGCATCTCACCGCGTCCAGTGACACTAGCGATTGGTGATGGAGCAAATGACGTGGCCATGATTCAAGAAGCACAAATAGGTGTTGGTATAAGTGGTAAAGAAGGAAAGCAAGCAGTTAATAGTAGTGATTTCTCAATCGCCCAATTTAAATACTTGAAGCGGTTGTTGCTAGTACACGGCAGGTTGGATTATCGTCGCACATGCAAAGTGGTGCTGTATTCCTTCTACAAGAACATAGTGTTGACCCTGTGCATGTTCTTTTACACCTTTTACTCCGGTTATTCCGGCCAGTCTTTATTCGATGACTACATACACTCGGCCTACAACCTTATCTTGGCGTGGCCCGTTATATCATTTGGCGCATTTGATCGTGATATTTCGGTAAAAACATTATTGAAATATCCTATTTTGTACATATCCGGGCGTCAGCGCTACGATCTTAACATCCAAGTGATAGTGTTTGAGATGATCCAGGCAGTCATCGACTCCTTCATCATCTTCGGCATCCCGTACTATTCGTATAAGGAGGTGGGAGACATATGGAGTAGTGACGGGAAAAATAATGGTATATGGATCTATGGTACCGTTGTCTATACCGCTCTAGTATTTGCCATGTTTGCACGTATTGCCATCTTAACGGATACCTGGACCTGGATCACACACGTGTTCTTCTGGGGTTCTATCATTGTATTCCTCATCTTCTACTTCACGTACCAGTATTACATCACGATATCGTACAACTTCTACGGTATTGCGAATCAAATGTTCTCCGAATCCACACTATATTGGGTCATTCTGGTAACCGTTATAGGCTCGATGTTACTGGACCTCACTGTCCGCATGGTGCGCAGAGAGCTATTCCCAACCGTCGTAGATATTGGCTTTGAAATTGATGCGGGATTATCAAAATTAGATGAATTGTACGACGGCGACAACATCAAACCAAGCGCCGAAGAGCTGATGGAAGACAACGTGGTCACCGAATCGAGTTTGTTGTACAGCTCAAATTTAGACTCCAATAGGAAGCATAAAATCCCTTTAGACTGGGAAATGCTTAGTAGTTACCTTTCCTCCATGCAATCTACAGAGCAACAGAGGCTGGACATCCATAATACCGATGTGAACGTGGGTATTACATCGAATACCAATGCATCAGTTACGTTTAATTTCGACCACGTGGCCGCTGCAACTGAAAATACCTCCATCGTATTAAGGAAGTTGCTGCAGCAGTTATCCAGTCAACTAGTGTGGTCGCCAGCAGCGCAGCAGCAGCAGGAAGACGCCAAATAAATACAATTTTTGACAAATTATTTTTTGTTTTTATAGATAATAAAACGTATTATACACATGCACAATATATTGCTACTCCGTCGTGGTCTCACGCTAACTTCAATATGCTAACGTCGTCTATAGGCATCGATACGTTCTTGAACCAGAAGTTGACAGCGATGTTCACCCCTTCCGTGTCGTCCGGTATCGATTGCACCTCATGATGCCAAAATGCCGGTAGATACAACACGTCTCCCGGTGATAGAACAGCGCGGATTGGATGCGCCTTCATGTATAACGGATACCTCTTGACGTCATAGTGATCGATGTTCACACTTGAACCAAACACGTAGTTTCTGCGGTCAATGCTGTTCACATCGCGAATAAATTGTCCCGGATACTCGTACGTCATCGTTCCTTTGGGCCGCCCAATATAGTACAAATTCTCCATGTCAGAAGGAGGGAATAGAACCAACTCCTTCTGGCCTTTGATTTGACACAAGAAATTCTCGTAATCGTCGTAATGTAACGGCGAGATCGTAGGTGTACCGCCGATCCATAGATTCGTTACTAAATGCTCCAAAGGGTTGCTATTCTTCAATATTCTGGGCAACGGTATCATGTCCAAGAAGGCGGGACCCAGGTACTGATGCAGCGCCAAATATTCCAAATAAAACGTCTCTTTTGTCGTGGCATTACTTATCAAATACATGAAATCGCCGAATAGCATTCCTGTTGTAGGAGGGCGTACGAGCACGTCGTCGTTATCTGTCAATCCCCATAATTTACCATTTTCTGGTCCATCAAAACGTCCCGATTCACTCATACTGACTCGTATCATTGCGTCCCCGAAGTGCGTCATTAGCCTTTCTTTGTTGATATTCCAATCCTCTTGGAAATTAGTAATAATAACTGGTTTGTTGGCATAAACATACTCCTCCAGCAACGTGTCGAGGGAGTCCATGCGGATGCGCTCAATGCTGCTCATGGAATGGTCTCGGATAGACCAATGCTGTCGCATTTCATTGATTTTGGATCTAATTAATTCCTTTTTAGACATATATTTCACATGATTTGGGTGATTGCGGTTGTTCATGCTGCATAGAGACTGCACAATACCGATGCCTGGAAAGGACTGACATATACCGTATGCCCGAAGAGTACTGGATACCACCGTGTGGACTTTGTAGACAAGACTAGATATGACATTGCGGACGGAATAGTGCTGCGCAACAGATCGTCCATTACTGCTTTTGACAGATTTTTCTTCTTTTATTGCTGCTCGCCACTGTTTTGCTTCAGCTAGTTCTGCTTGACAGAATTTTATTGCATCCAACACTGGAGTGAGTTTATCGTTTAGTTCGTATGCCTTATACAGGTGTTTCATAGCTTCCGCATGATTCAATCCACACGCATTTACGGCTGCAAAATTACGAGCGGAGGTACCTACTAGCATTAATTCAATAGCTCCGTGAGCAAGCGCACTGGATGGGGCGTGTCTCAACACCTCGTGATACAACTCTAATGCTTCATCACGTCGGTTGAGGATGTCGTTTGTCTCAGCAAGAAGCAACATCGTTTCTATTGCTTGTTTGTCAATATTACCCGATTTACCAGCTAAATATTGAACAAATTCGACCGCTGCAAACTCATATTGCTGGTAATGAAGGTAGATTTTGCCTACATACGCACGACTTATCTTGCTGTTGGGAGTGTCTAATACACGATCGAAATAATGTTTCGCTTCCACAAAACGGTTTTCTGTTACGGTTAACATTCCCAGCTCAAACAATACATTTTCATCATCAGGTGCCAGTTCATACGCTCTCTTCAGGATGCTATTTGACCTCGCTGCATCTTTGTCCCGCAAGAGATACACTTTACTCACCAAGCATAAACCTATGAATGAGTAAGAGTTAGTAGTTGCGTGCGTGAGTATTTGCGTGAGTATGTAATACCCTCAATATGATCCTCATTCTGCAAAAATATTTTCTTCAAGAACTTTTCGGCAGTGCTATACTTTGTCATGAAAATATAATACTTTGCGAGCGCCAATAGAACCTCGTTGTCGTCTTCGGTCGCACTGTGCAACGCTAACAATATTCTCTCGCTCTCGCCATGCTGCCCCAGTGTCATATATGCGCGTGCAGCATTTATTTGTGTTAATTTTTGTTTCTGATCCTCAATTGGAAGACGATTGATGTATTCTAGCGCATCTCTCCCTTCGTAATTAGTAGTAAATGAGTAAGTAAGTAAGTAAGAAATTACACGAATGAGTACTCGTGCATGACTGAGTTCGCGCATTTGCGTGTGTAAGTGAAGGGGCGAGTGAGTGGATAACTAAGTGTGCTTGCGTGGGAATGATGAGTGAGTTA
>JACCDO010210035.1_pt1 | contig 20299 bp, 15 predicted proteins | sample 7446101 | NCBI WGS metagenome assembly JACCDO01 (sample SAMN15323440, study PRJNA562643) | freshwater metagenome | isolation source: river surface water | place: USA:Blue River Watershed | collected 2017-08-16
AATTTAAATATAAAAAATTAATTTATATTATTACTTAAAAAAAATTCTCTAATATTCTATATAATGTCCTACGAACAAAAGTATTTAAAATATAAACAAAAATATCAGGAACTTAAAAAATTATTAGGAAATACACCTCATAAATTAGAAACAGAAAACTATACGGATATGCCTGATTTTACATTAACTGATACACCAACATATGATGGAAAACAAAAAGGAGGTAATGTTAAAAAAGAAATGGAAGTTGAAAATGAATTTATATTAACTGATACACCAACTGAAGAACAAAAAGGTGGTTCAGTCTTAGGTATGGCTGATTTTACTATTGGTCCTCCATTAGCATCATGTGCAGGTCAAGCAAATCCCATGCCAAATGTAGAAGTCCCACTTCCTGCTTCAGCTATGCCACCTACTGCACCTGTTGCTCAACCCATGCCCCCAGTACCAGCTGTTGCTACTCAAAATAAACATTTATTTGGTGGTGCTGATGAAGAATACAATACTACTACTGATTTATCTGAAATTCAAAATACTGAAGATATTGCTAAATTATTTAGTCAATTTGGCGGTAAACATAGAAAAGATTTAGATTCATCTTCTAGCTCATCTACAACATCAGGTTCTGATAGCAGTGATTTTAGCGACAGTGATACATTCTAAATTGAAAAGCCATAAAATAATGCTTCGCATATGATAGGGAGTCAGAACCATAGGTTTTATTAACAGTTCTAATTATTAGAAAAATTGATATCGTTGGACGTCAATAAAATAAATTCTTAGGAATTTATTTTATTATAGACGTCAACGCAATCGTGTTTATGGTAATTTTCAATTTACTTTGTAAATTGAAAAGCCATAAAAATTGATATTAATAATATTTATTGTTATATAAATATTATTAATGGAACCATTTATTAAAATTAATAATATGAATATTATTTCATCATGGTGTTATGTATCTGATAAAAATACAGAATGCACTATTTGTCGTCAATCTATTAATAATAATAGTATTTATGCAATTGAAAAAGGTTTTGTTTCTAAAATATCAAGTGGTAAATGTGGACATTTATTTCATAATGAATGTATTACACCATGGTTAAATACAAATAAAAGATGTCCTATTTGTTCCCAACCATATTAAAATTATTATTAGTTTAAATATTTTTTTTATAAATTAATTTATAATAATGAATCAATTTATTTTAAATATTATGAAAGTTTATTCTATAGCATCTGTTATATATTTAATATATTCTTTATATTTGAAATTTACAAAAACGGAAAGTATAGAAGATATATTACAAGAAGACACTGAATTATTAGATAAATATAAAAAAATTAAAAAAACCAGAATTATGGTATTTATAATTGGTATAGTTATTGGATTAGTTATTTTGGTTATTAGTGAGCCAGATAGTATTTCATTATCTAAACAAATTATTCAAATGAAATCAGTTGTAGAAGATGTAAGTGATATAAGCGTTATTTAATATAAATATTTAATATAAATAAATAATGCAAAAATTTAAAAATGATATAAATGAAATAGGCTTAGATGAAGCAGGACGTGGTCCATTAATTGGACGTGTTTATGCTGGAGCAGTAATATGGGAACAAGACAAAGAATGTTCACTTATTATGGATTCTAAAAAATTAACACCTAAAAAACGGGCAATTGCTTTAGATTGGATAAAAAATAATATTAAATATTGGGGTGTTGGTTATGCTGATGAAAAAGAAATTGATAAAATTAATATACTTAATGCAACAAAATTGGCAATGGATAGAGCAATTGAAGATTTAAAAACCAAAGGTTATAAATATAATAATACAAAAGATTTGTCTTATTTATTAATAGATGGAACAGGATGGGAAAATAAATTTAAAGCAAATAATTATAAAGTTGAAAGTGTTATTAAAGGAGACAGTCTTTATTATTCAATAGCTGCAGCGAGTATTATTGCTAAAGAACATCATGATATGCATATAATGGAATTGATTAAAAATAATCCAGATTTAGATGATAAATATTCTTTATCATCTAATATGGGTTATCCAACTGCTAAACATTTGGATGGAATTAAAAAACATGGTTCCTCTGAATATCATAGAAAATCCTTTAAAATTAAACTTTGAAAATATATTTTATATATAATATTATATGAATTTAATATTATATATAATATTAATTATTATAATTTTATTAATTTTTTTATTTAATATTAAAGATAAAGATGAATTATATAATAATATTTTACCATATGATGTAGTTGTTGTTGGTTGTGCAAGAAACATAGCTCAATATTTACCTAAAACAAAAACTAAATTAAATATGTTTAATAAATTATTTAAAAAAACTAATATTATAATTTATGAAAATGATTCAACCGATCAAACATTAGAAATATTAAAAGAATGGGAAAAAGAAAATTTTATTGAATTAATTACAGAAAAAAATGTTCCAGGTAAAAGAACAGAAAGATTAGCACATGGCAGAAATATATTATATAAAAAAGCAATGACAATGAAGTTTGATTTATTTATAGTAATTGATTTAGATAATATTATTGATAAATTAGATGAAGAAGGTATTTTAAGTTGTTTTAATATGAAAGAAGATTGGGGAGCAGTTGGAGGTAATTTTATAAATTATTATTATGATATATGGGCTTTAAGAACATTTGATGATTGGATGCCATTTGATTTTGAATATTGTAAACATATTGAAAAGAAAGGTATTGATTATTGTCAAAACAGTAGAATTAGAACTATTCCTCCAAATCATCCACCAATTAAAGTAAAATCATGCTTTGGTGGATTAGTTATTTATAAAAGACAATTTTTAGATAATTGTTCTTATGGAACAGGTAAATATCCTAATTTAAATAATGGCCAAGTTATTGAAGATTGTGAACATATTGTATTTAATGAATGTGTAAGTAAAAATGGCGCTAATTTTTATATAAATCCTAAAATGATAGTATCTTAACTTTATTGTGTAAACATTGTTTATGCAGAAAGTGGAGGGATAAATAATTGTGAACAACAGTTAATAAATTATTTTAATTCCTAAATGTTTACCTATTTTATTTAAAACAGATTTATTTAATGGAGCTGAACCATTTTCATAATCTCTAATAATATCTGGTGTTATATTTAATTGTTTAGCTAAATCTGTTTGTTTTAAATTTTTAGCTAAACGACCTTGCATAATTTGTTTTCCAATATCAATTCCTACTTTTTCAACTTGTGGTAATTCATCATCATCTTTTATCTTTTTTCCAGAAACTGTTGCGTTTATATTAAAATTACATTTACCATTATCACATACTTTTGTTTCTTGCTTTTTTTTAGCAATAAGTTTAGGATTACCTATTATTATATCTTTGGCTGGAGTATAGTCCATTATATATTAATATATAATTAGTTTTATTTTTATAATAATATATATTATTAATATATTATTATAATTATGAATTCTAGTTTAATAATAACAGTTTATCCTACTTTAATTTATTTAGTTTATTTATGTTGCAAAAAAATTTATGAATATATACCAAAATTTGATAATGTCATTTCATATGTATCTGATGATGATGATGATGATGATGATATGAATAATATATTATTAGGTTTCTCAAATATACCTACTTGATAATGGTTAATTTAGAAATATTAAATTATTATAATTTTTCAGTAAATAAGGGACTTGTCATACCTGATGAAGTCCAATATCTATAATGAATATGAGGTTTAAGTGTTCCTTTAAATGGATCGTAATAAGATGGAATTTTATATGATGATGGGTTTTGAACTTCTAATATAGCAGTACCATTTTCATCAGTTGTTGTAACACCTTGATTAGAATAATTACCATATGCATCTTCTGGATTATCAATAACTTTATCTGATGGGAGAGAAGCCCAGTAAATAACTTTAACATTTGGTGGTAAATTTTTAATAGTTTTAGTTATTAGATTTCCAATTGGTTTATATTCAGTCATTGGTTGAGGCATTACTGTTTTTCCTAAAAATGGCAGAAATGTATCTCTTTTTATCATTAATAAAATGGCCGACATTGCAACCAATAAATAAATAAATCTAGATACAACATCTCCTGCATTAGTACCAAATACTGAACCAAAATATTTAACAAAATCAAAATTAAATAATCCAACTAAACCCCAATTTATAGAACCAATTAAAATTAAAGTAATTAATATTCTATAAAGATTAATTTTTAAATTTTCTTTCATATAATATATACTATATATTATATAAATTAATTTCATTTATTTTATAATATTTTATAATATTTTTCATTTATTTTACCATGGTTAATCATCTATAAAATCAATATCATCATTATTAATTTTACCACCTATACATTTTTTAACTTCCTCAATATCAATTGTATTATTTAAATCTATTTTAGCTATTATTTTACTATTTTCAACTTCGTATACTTCTATATTAAATTCCATCTTTTTATAAAATTTTCTTCTATGTATACCTTGATTAACAAAGCATGGCAACATATCAACTATATCAATAATTAATGGTTGGACTGGATGGTCCATTCTTCTCGTAATTCTACCAACAGCTTGTTCTACTTCTCTGCGCGGTGTTGCTAATATTAATGTATTTAAGGTTGGAATATCTAAACCTTCAGATGCCATACCATAACTTCCTAATATAATATCTGATTCAGCCGATTCATCTAATTTAGATTGTTTCATACCACCAACATAAAAATTACAACTCCACATATCAATTTCATCTATCATTTGTTTTAATACTTCTAAATGTTCTATCCGATCACTTAAAATTAATATTTTCCTTTCTGGTTCTTCCATTGTTTCTTTAATAATATCAACTATAAATTTATTACGTTTCTCAATAGATGTAATTCTATTTATTGTTTTTGGTCTATTTACATCTCCTCCAAAACGCGCTCTTGCTTCTTTAAAATCTTTATCCTTAACATCATAATTATATGCTTTAACATTAACTTTATTATTAACATTTGGTGGAGCTTGATAAGCAATATCACCAAAAAACCAATATAAAACTTTTTCCATTTTATCTGCTCTTTTTGGCGTAGCACTTAAACCTAATGTATAATGACAATTAATAATAGGTAATGCTCTTGAAAAATATTCAGACGGAGCATGATGAGCTTCATCAAAAATAACTAATCCAAAATCCATAAATATATCTGAATCATACTTGTCCTTAGCAATACTTTGCAACATACCAACTACTATATCTTTATCTTCAACTTCAACTTTATTTTGTTGAATAATACCAATACGAGCATTGGTAAATTGATTTATTCTTTCAACCCATTGATTTAATAAAAATGTTTTGTGAACTATAATTAGAGTTTTCTTCTTATAATGACATGCTATTTCTAATCCCATACGTGTTTTTCCTTGTCCACAACCTGCAACAATTAAACCACCTCCTGTTTTATCCATTTGAGAAATAGTAGTGCTTACAATAATTTTCTGTGCTTCTCTTAATTCACCAATAATATTAACATTAACATTTAATCCTTTTTCCATTTTATCTTCCTTAGGCATACCGAATTTTTTAATACCATAAAATTTGGGAACTGATATATGATTTTCACCATCTCTATAAACTTGAAATGGTTTTGGTTTAAGATTTTTATGTTTAAATGCTAAATGAGGGGTAACCGTCAGCTCTTTCTTTATTTCATTAATCAAATCTTTATTATGTATTGTTTTTTTAATAATATAACCTTCTTTTGTTATGTAATTATTCATTTAATAATATTAATAATATAGTTTTAAATATAAAATAATATTTAAATTTATCAATTTTTATATGAGTAATATTATAATATGAGTAATATTATAATATTTTTTAATAATTTAATAAAATATTGTTACAATGTTTTCGAAGATTTTATAAAATTTATTATTGAAAATAAATTATTAGGTTTATTTATGGCTAGTTTTATTGGTTTAGCTGCCACTAATATTGTATCATCGTTTAAAGTAAATATAATTGATTATTATTTGAACAAATTATTTAAAACAACTAATAATAATTTAATTAATTTATTTACTACAATTTTACAATCTATTCTTATTATTCTTCTACTATACTTTATTTATAATAATTTTATTAAACATATTAATTATAAATATTCTATAAGTACATTCGATGATATATCATGGAAAAACAATTTATTAAATGAAATAAGAGATATTAAAAATCATATGTAAATTATTCTATTCGTCATCAGTAATATCGCTATCTATTTCTATATTTTCTTCATTATTATTAATAACCATATCTTTTTCTTCTAAATTAGATGGATAATAAATATCAGTCATAGAATATTGATCCGAATTTAATTGACCATATAAGATAAGTGCCATTTTACTAGCCTTTTGTTCTCCTTCTTTTTTACTAGCTCCATTACCAAAACTTATACATAATTCTTTATAATTTTTGGTTTCAATATATTTCTTTCTATCATTTGGAGATAAATTATTTTTTTCAACTCCCATAATATAAGTTCTTTTATGTGGGGGACCAGCATAACCAATCATGATATATTCTGGGAATTTCCATTTCATTTTATGATGATGACGTAATAAATAATCTTTATAATTATTATCACAATATAATTTTTCTGCATAATCAATCATTGTTTCGAGCAAATTCAACAATAATAAACAACAAGGTTCAAAACCATTACTTAAAAATAGTGCGCCCATGAAAGCTTCAAATACATCTTCATGAATTTTTTCCATATGTCTACCATTTAAACTATCAATTTGTTTAGATATAATAAAATATTTACCCAAACCTAGTTCCTTTGATAAAATAGATAAATTTTTTTTATCTTCTATTTTTGTTTGCAATCTTGTCATAAATCCTTCATCCTCATTTGGATAACGATTAAAAAGATAAAATGAAACTACTATTTTAACTACTCTATCACCAAAATATTCGAGTCTCTCATAACTATCAGGTCGTAATTCTAATAGATTTTCTAAATTACCCATTTCTTTTCTAGCACATGATAAAATTTCATCTGTGAATACTTCTTTTTTAACATAAGATTTATGAGTAAATGCTTGATGAAAATAATTTAAATGATTCACATTACCAATATTAACATCATATTTTAGTAAGATATCAATAATATCCTTTTCAGTGATAAGAATATTATTTATATTATAAGGTATTTGATATACTTCTTCTGTTCCATCGTCTTTTTTAATAATTACTCCACTTTCTAAATAATTTGTTGTCATTAATTAATATATAAATATTGTTTTAAATTAAATAAATCAATTTTTATTCTAAGAATTATTATATGTCATCAAATACTCTGGATATTGAACTTGATGTGGAGGTTGATTATGATATAATTGAAGAAGATATATCAGATGTAAATGAAGAGAACTATAATGATCTGAATACTATTAGTGAAGGTGCGTCTGGATCTGTTGTTGGTCCATATCAAGAAATCAGAGGAGAAAAATATAAAATACTTACTAAAGATACAGTTCATCAACAAATATTTGTAAACTCTGGAATGTTGAGAGAATTAGGAGAAAGATTTAATTGTCAAATTAATTTTAGAAGAAAAGATGGTAGATATGCATTATTTGTTAGACCTAATGATACAAATTATATGATAAATGTTACTAATGGGGTCAGTAAAGAAAATCAAGATAGAATATTTTTTAATTTATCATTAAAAGATACTACTGGTGAACCGAAAAGACCAATTAAAACTGAATATATGTCTTGTTATATTGTTGATAACACATCCATTATGCATAAATTTAAAATGGATGGAATACCAACTACTATTGTAAAGAATAAAGTAAATCTTAAAAATATACAAAGTTTTTTTAATCCATATTTAAAATTAAATGAATTGATAACTAAATATTTAAATCCAACTGATGTAATTAATATGAATAGTGAATTAACATTAATTATAGAAAGAATTAATAGATTACAATCTCAACATTTAGATAAAGATGAAGTTGAATTATTAATTAAACTTATTAAAACATTTGAAAATGATGAAACTAAAAAGAAATTTGATAAATCATTAAATGAGATTTATTTACTTCATAAAAAATTCTTAAAAAGAAGTATTGGAAATAAAGGACCAGAAGAAATTGATTTTAAAATAAGTAATAAAGAACTTTATAAAACTAATAATAAATTTACTGAAATGTTAGCATTTAGATATGCTACTTATATTCCTGATTTTGAATTCACTAAAAGTAGTGTAAATAATAATGTTTTTACTGACCCATTTTTATTTAAATTAGAAACACCATTTACTGCAACTGATATTTATTTACATAGATTTGATAGACATTTCAATGATGAATATGCTATGGATAGATATGAAATAAATACTCCAAATAGTTTACATAGATTAGCTGAAATTGTAGAATTAACTAAATCACTTATGATGACTTTTATTAATATTTCATATAAAATTATGTCTAGAGATTTTACATCCAATAATATTATATTTCAATTAAATAATATTTATCAAGGATTAATATGGAATAAAAATAGTATCCCAGTTTATACTAAATATTTTGATGTTATTAAAACATTAAAAGATACAAAATTAGTAGCGGTTAATATTAAAAAATTAGATAGTCCATTATCTACACCAATTTCTGTAAGTATATTGAGAGCATATGAAATTCCATTTATTGGTATTTTACCACCTGTAGAAAAAAGAACAAAAGTTAATTTTTCTCATGTGCCTGTTATAATGGAATCAGATAAAAGAAATTTAAATAATATTGATTTACAAGGTATTGAAAAATTTATGATTGAAAGAAGAATTATTGATGATAGAACAATGGATAGAATATATTCTGATTTTTTTGATGAATCTAGAGAAGCACCATTAGAAGTAGATGTAATACAAGGTGAATTTGTGGAGCTTAATAAAACTGAATATGAAACAATGTTTCCAGAATTAACTAAAATAGAACCAAAGATTATTAAAGAAAAAATACCAGGTGTTGTATCAGTTAAAGCTGATAATAATGATATAGAAATGTTAGAATCATTACAAGCATCCCCATCAACCCCAACCCCATCAACCCCAACCCCATCATCAATTGATATATTAAAAAGACAATTACCTTATTCTCGCGAAATATCTAGTATTTTAATTGATATTAGAAAATTTAAAAAAGATGGTTTCAAACCAATCAAAGGTGAAACAAGAACACAAAGAGGTAATAGACTTAAACAATTTAGACCAATGATTGCTAAATTAGAAGAATTAAGAAGAAAACAATTAGAAGAATTAAAAGTAGTTCCAGCTGGGGTTCAAAGATTAACACAACAATTAAAAGAAGAAGGTATTGTTAAATTAAGTAGAAGAGAACAAAGAGATAAAGAAATAGTAGAAAGTATTGAAAAAGCTAAGAAAGATTTATTATTAGAAAGAGACAAATTACGCAATTATGAAATTAATGCAAAATCTCAAATTCAAAGACAAATTGCTACAAAAATGTTGGAAATAATAGAAATTAAAGAAATATTATATTTAAAACCACCTAGAGGTTCTGATAAAGAAATTAAAAAGATATATGATGAATATAAACCATTAAAAGTTAGATTAGGTGAATTAGAAAGAGAATTAAATGAATTACAATCTAAAGATGAAGAACAACAAGCAAGAATTTTAGCAGAAACAGTTGCAATTGAAGAAAGACAAATGCAAAAAGAAGAAAAAGCAGAATTAGCTAGACAAACTGAATTAGAAAAACAAAGAATTATATTAGAAGAAAAAAAAGTTGCAGAATTAAAAATAGTTGAAGATATAAAAGCAATATTAGTAGAATTACAATCTAAAGCTACTATATTAATACCATTAGCTCATTCTAAAATAACATCAACATCTAATGATGAAATTAAAGAAATATATAAATCTGCAATTATATCTATTAATAAAGCTATTGAAATTCAACAACAATACGCTATCATAGCAGAAGAATTAAGATTAATTAGAGCTGGTCAAATTGAAAAATCAAAAAGTGAAATAGAAAAATTAGCAAAATTATTTAAAGATGCAAAAATTAATTCAAATATTAAATTAAATTTAGCAAAAAAAGCAGAAGAAATAATTAATAAAAATCCTGATGATATATTTAGAGAATTAGAAGAAAATAAAGTTAAAAAATTACAAGAAGTTAAAATATTAGAAGCAGCTGCAGCTGCTGCATCCACTGCATTAATGGCTTCTGAACAAAAAATTGCTAGAGAAAAAGAACAAGCAGAAAAAGAAAAACTTATCGCGCTAACTAGAGAAGAGACAAATATCGCACCAGCTAGAGAAGAAGATGAAACAAGACTATTAGCTAAACTTGCAGAAAGGGAAAGAAAAGATAAACTTAGAAAAGAAGAAGAAAAAAGATTAGCCAACGAATTAAGAATAGCAGAAGAGAAAAGATTAAAAGCAGAAGAGAAAGAGAAAAAGACACGAGAAAGAGCTGAGACAGAAATAATGAAAGCTGAAAAAAGAAAAGTTAAAAATATAACTGAATTATCAAAAGAATTATTAGAATTACAAAAACAAAAAAGAGACACAGAAACAAGTATCACATTAATTGATAAAAAACCACTAAAAGAAAAGAAAAAATTTGAGAAAGAAAGAGAGAGATTAGTTGAGTTATTAGATGTAGTAAATAAACTTATTATTAAGAAAAAAACTACATTAGAAAGTTTAAGAAATCCAGTAGTAGAACAAGTTGTATTAAGTAATAACGATGAAGAAATGACTGAAGAAGAATTTGCAGCAATATGATAATTAACCAATAGTTAAAACATATATATTTTTAACTAATTTAAAACCCATTTTTTCCATATCTTTATTATGTGCATCGATATATTTATTTGCTTTTACTTCCATTATATAATTAACTAATCCTTTAATACCTTCATAAGAACCATTTTTATCTTTCTTAACAACATAATCAAACTCTCTATCAATTAATGTCATTATTTTCTTAATAATGTATTTAAGACGATCTTCCATATTATATGGAAATGGATATACTTTATGGTCTGCAGGAACCATAACATATGTAATTTTATTATCATCTTTACTTGTGCTATATTTTTCTAAAAATAGTAATAATTTCATAATATAATTACACATATTCTCTCTCGTATTAAGAGAATTTTCAATATCAATATTATTACCTGTGGATATTATATCATTTGCTAATCCTTTTAATTTTTTAATAACCTTTAATAAAAATTCTTTATCCTTAGATGTAGCACAAACTGCACCTGTTAATGAATAAATACCTGTTCCACGTTTTTTACTATCTGATTTCTGTAATGGTGGACGAATCTTAAATATATCACTACTTTCAGAAATTAATTTATTTTGGTTCATACTAATAATACCAACTATAAAATTTTCATTTCTCTTTTCATAATAATCCATAACTGATGCAAAATCATATTCTTTCTTTGTTACTATTTCTTTCTTTTCTTCCTTAACTTCCTTTTCAATAACTTTACCGAATTTAGTTTCAACATAATTTTTAACTGGTGTCATATTTTCAGTATCAAATTCATAATTAACTCTATAATACGTTGGTGTATCTTCATTATCATCAAATGGCTGAAATATATAATGTTTTCCGCGTTGAATTAAATAACCAGGTCTATTATATTTATCATAAATAGTATCTTTATAATTATTAAAATCATTTTCACTTTTTGGCATCATATCCTCAAGAGCTTTGTCTAAGAAATAATTATCAAATAATTCCTCCTGACGCTTTTTAAATGAGTTTTTAATAATTTGTTCTAATTCTTTATAGAGATAGACATGTTTATATCTATATAAATCTTTTAATTTTTGTTTAACATTATCAATTTCTGATTTTGCCAAATTATCATTAAATGTATCTTGATCGATATCTTTAATATCTACCTCTTTATATGAACCTTTTTTATTATCATAATAACGTTCATTTAATTTCTTATTATTACATTTAAAATCACATTCCATAAAATCACATAATGCAGGACATATTTTTCGACCCTTTCTAACATTTTCTAAAGTTGGTGGATAACATCCTTGATACTTTTCGATTTCTTCAGGAAATTTATTACCATGTAATAATAAAGGACAATCGATTGCAACTTCCTTCAATACTCTTTCAACTCTTTTAACCAAAATAAATTTCAATTCAGCTTTTTGATATAAAGTTTCATCAGTTGATAAACCTTCTTTTAGAGCAACTACATATCTATAAACACCTACTCTTGGAAATTTATTCTTTTCATCAATAACATTAATATGTTTACACATACGAATTGCACGACCAATAACTTGATCTACTTTACCTAAATTATAATGAACATCTAATATATGAACACTACGAGTATTTTCTAAAGTAATACCTTCATTCATAACCTTACTACCCAATACTAATTTTATCAACTTCCCATTAACATTTTCAATATTATTAAATACATTTCTAATAATTTTTTGTTTAATTTCTGGAATATCTTCGCCAGTTTCATCAGTTCCTCCAGTAATTATAATAAATGTTGCAGGATGAAAATTAGATAAATTAATTTTTTTCTTTTTAAATTCTTCTAATGTTAAACCAGTTATCGCGTCTTTTGTATCATCACTTATATTATAATTATTATCTTCTAAATATTCAAGATAACCGTTCATTTTTAATGCTTCAGCAAATAATTCCATACCACCTGCTTTAACTAAATTACTATAAACAAAAGCAGTACCAGCTCCTTTCTTTCCTTCAACCATATTATTTAATTTTTTAATACACTTATAAAATTTTGATGAAAAATATTTTAAATAATCTAATTTTAATATATTTCCTGTAATATTTTTATTTTCAGTTTCATTTATAAAATTACCAAAATCTTCTTTTCTTATTGTTCCACCAAATATTTTTTTATTTATTGCTTTTATTAAATCATCTTTATTTTTTAATTGAGCTAATACTCTATTAAGACCTTCATTCGAATGCACTCCTCTTAAATTACCATCAGAATCTAATGATGGATATACGAAATTTGCAGCAGCTGATGATGCTCTATCTAATTTATCATCAAAATTCTTAGTTGCATCAGTATAACATTTTAATTGGAAATCTTCCATTGTACATTTAATGACTGGTGTAAATAATAAACCTTCTGGTATTTCACCTTTATCAATTCTGTCAGCAAATGTATAAGGAATATTACCTCTAAAAAATGAAATATAACCATTTGCCATATTTCGTAAATATTCTTCTCCACCTTCTTTAAAAGCCATTAAATAATTTTTTTCACCAGTAAAAACTTGTTCTCTTTTAATTTGATCATTAAGAGGTCTAAGAAAATTTAACATATCAATAATATCATCTGCTAAGTTTTTCATAGGTGTGGCTGATAATAAAACAACTCTTAAATTTTTAGAATTTTTAATAATTTTTTTAAGAGCTTCTCCATACTCATTTCCAGTAACATTATGAGCTTCATCAACAATAATTATACTATTATCCATATTAGTAATTTTATCAACAACTACATCTCTTTCGTAATCACCTTCATCTGTTTTTTTATATGTTGTTTTAATTTTCGCTTCTACTTCACCTTCACCTACTATTTTCTTTTCAGCTATTTTTTCACCTAAAACTCTTTTGTAAAACGTTTTATAAGATAAAATTTTATAATATTGAAGTGCATTATAGATAGCTATTTTGTTTTCTCTATCTTTATCTGCTTCATTCATTTGTTCTAATATTTGTTTATTTTTAAGATATGTTTCACCAGTGCAAAATAATAATTGACTTTTAAAATTTTCACGAATATTAGGACCAGATGTAAGAACATAAATTTTAGTATTATATTTAACTACTTGCTCTTTAAATTGTTCAGCAATACTAATAGCAGTGCATGTTTTACCAGTTCCAGTGCCATGCATAATTAATAAACCTTTGTATGGTGTATCAGGTGATAAGAAATTAGTAGGAATGATTTGTTGTTCTCTTAATGCAAAATCACCTTTACATACATCTGTTCTATATTTATCAATATCTTCATATTTTTTCATTTTGTCCCTTTGAGGAATTGTATGATAATAAAATTCTCTTTTTTTAAATATTTTCATTTGAAAATCCTCATCATTTGGATCTGGATAATAACTCATATTATTATAGAATATAATATAATTCGTATATTAATATATTAATTATATTATAATATAATCTTTGATTAAATTATGGATAGAGATAGAATTATTAAAATAAAAGACAATATTGGAAAAATTAAAGACAAACAGATATTTAAAGAAATTTTTTATTTAGCTCAATTAGAATTACAGTCTTCAAATGATGGTAATTGTAAATATTCTCATAATAATAATGGTATATTTTTTGATTTAAATCTATTATCAGAACAAACATTAATAAAAATAGAAGAACTATTAAAAAATAATATGTCTTCAAATAATACAGAAAGCGACACAATAAGTTTTAATATAATTTATTAATATTATAAAATAATATTAAAATCATTCCACTTTAGGTCATTATTATTTTTTAATAATAAATTTTCTAATAATTCAGTCTCATCCAATATATTTAGTAATGATAGAAAACCATATGATAATTTAATATTATTTTTATTAATTATTAAATTATTATTTGTCATATAATTATTTGTTTCAATTAATTGTGTTTTCTTTTCTCTACCATTTTCCAATTTAATGTAAAAATTTGTATTTATATCGCCATGAATAGCTATATAGCTATCAATTGAAATATACATTTTATGTAAAATACAATAAATTTTACCACAAATAATTTTAAAATTATTTATTTTAATTATATTATTAATATCTTCATTTAATGAATAAATTTTTGTATTATCTTTCTTTGACAATGCTTTTAATATATAATTAATTGGAACACTAAAAATATAATAAATATCATTATCCTTATCTCTAATATCAATTTTAGAAACAATTCCTACTAATTTATTTTTTTCATCAACTATTGGCATTCCACTTTCTATATTTTCAAAACTTCTTAGACAATTATACATTATAATTGGATTATCTGGAAGAAATCCCAAATTAACAAAAATATTATTAACATATTTAATTTTAGTTGAATTAATAAAGTATTTATCAGATGGTTCCATTTGTTTTTTAACAAAATTTTTAAAAACAAATATATTATTAATATTATTAATATAGGGTATAATAACTAAATCACACCATGCACAAATAATAAAATCATCAAATGTCTGATTATTAATAATAATCTTTTCAATGGGATATCCATTGTGAATGGAAATAATAAAAATCTTATTATCCTTTGGTAAGGAGATTAATGTTCCCTTAATATCAATTTCAATAGGATTATCATTATGTGAAGCATTATTTTGTAAAATATATTTTAGATTTATAATACCATTAATATTCTGTTCCATTAATATTTAATAATATTAATAGAGCGAAATAATATCAATTTTTCTAATCAATTTTTCCCATGTGTATAATCATTTCTTTTATTATATTTTTCTTGTTTTGAAAATTCTTGAATAATAGAAAAATGTGGATTATTTAATGGAAATCTATCATATGATAAATTTGAAAATGTATTACTTATTACCATTATCAATCTATTCCATTCATTACTATTAAATTTAATTAATGTTATATTACTATTATTATTTTTTAATAATACATTAATAATATATTTTGGATTATAAAAATATGGATTATAATAAGATATTTTTTCAATATCTATATTATAAATAATACTCATTTGATTATTTTTAATATTATAATAACCAATATAGCTACCTATATTATTACATAAAGTATTTAATCTACCTTTACTATATTTTTTAATATTACAATCAAAAGATGATGATACTGTTTTATATCCATTTTCAAACATTACTGAAAAAAATAATGGTTGGCTTATAAAAAATGCATAATTTAATTGTTCATCAATATTTATATAAATTGTTTTCATTAAATAAGAATTAATTTTTTTTGCTTCAATAAATGGATTATTTTTTTTGTATTCTTTTTCATATTCAATATCTGCACTTAATATACTAATAATTAAATTAATTAAATTTTCATAATATTCAATAATTTTATTATAGTTTAAATAATAATCATTGCATACTTTATTAATTTGTGATGAATATTTGTTTATATCATCTAATAATAATTTTTTAAATGTTCCAGATGATTTAATCCAATGTAAAAATCCTCTATCTGAATCTAAAAATCCATTATGATATAACCAATTCATTATATCTATTGAATCTTTTATTAATGAGTAATTTTTTCTTTTATATTCTTTTAAAATATCATTATAACATGTTCTATATTTTTCCAATACATTTAAATCATTTAAAATCTTATAAACTAATAAATTTGGAAAATTATTTTTTAATAAAGAAGTTATTTTATATATTGAACTTATATCCGAATTTGAACCAAATATATTTTTAAGTTCATCATATTTGTCATCTATCACCAATCCACTTATATCTCCTATTGTTTTTATTAAAGAAATTACTTGACATCCTTCTAATAATATATTAAAACCTGCACAAATATATAAAATTATTGCATCTTTTTCTTCCATTTTAATTATATTCATAACTTCGCTAATTCTATCATAATATTCAGTTCTTTTATAAAACGTAGTCATATTTGTTTTAATTGGAAGATATAATAATTTATTTTTAATATTACTTAACATATATTGAACTTTTATTTGACTTATTTCATTTATTTTTTGATTATCTACAATAATTATATCATTTAAAATATTTCTTTGCAAAATATTTTCATATGGATTAATTATATAAAAGGTTCCTTTTAAATCAATCAATATATTATATTCATATCCATCTTCAATTCTATTAAAACAATAAGGTAATTCATTACCTTGTAATTCATTAAAATTATAAAAATAGTATGGTTGAACTGGTTCATTTATTAATAAAAATTGTTGTTTTATTATAGTTTCTATATTTCTAAGATATACAAATGTTTCTTCTTTTATTTTGGAATATAATACATTTTTAATATTTAGAAAAAAATTTTTATATAAATATGGATTATAATTATTATCCCAAAAATATCCTTTTGATAAATCTTGATTTTGACTTGCCATTTTTATAAAACTATTATGAAAATCTCCTAATGTTATACCATATTTTGGAGCAACATCAACTCTTTTATTTTTACCATATATATAATAAACAGTGCCTTCACCTACTCTACCAATACGACCTTTTCTTTGAATTCTACTACTTTCAGATATTGGTTCAACATTTATATTTGATGAATCCATTATATCACTATATCTATTTACTTTACTATAACCAGTATCAACTACATATTTTAATGTATCTATTGTTATAGATGCTTCTGCAACGTTTGTAGCAATAATTATTGCTCTTTTATAATAACCCTCAGGTATATCTTTTATTTCTAAATAATCTTCAGCCCATTCTTCAGCAATATTATCTTTTTTATTTCTAATAGTTCTTATTTTATTTCCAATATCTGAAATTATATCTCTATATTTCCCATTCATTTCAGAATAGAATGGTAAAGCTATAACATTAGCAGGAATAATTCTATTTAATTGTCTAACTGCTGTTTTAATTTCTTCCTTACCAGTTGAAAATAATAAAATATCACCTGATAATGATGTTTCACATATTTGTTTTATAACATCATAACTTTTATCCTGAGCTAATCTTGAATTTTCAGTATTATCACTAGTAAATAGTTTTTCTATTTCTTCATCATAATATTCAGTAATTTTATATGAATATGATTGTTTAGGAACACTAATATGAATTCTACGATCTAAATAATAACTATCAATAAAAGTCGTGGAAGAATTAAGTATTGGATGCATGACAAGTGGTTGTTTAATAGGATGGACTATATTATCATTAACTAATTTATAATAACTTCTATATATTGGTTCATCATCATCCATAGTTGCTGATACAATAATTAATCTAATTGAATTATTATACATACAACATTGTCTCATTAAAGTTAAAATTAAATCCATATTGGTATTATGTTCATGAGCTTCGTCAACCATAACTACATCATATAAATTATCTATATGAATTATATATTTTTGTTCATTCTTTTCTTCATCAAATGTAGTTTTTGCTAATTTTTTTAACATTGGATTGTTTAATAATTCTTCTAATAATGTACCATCAGTTACCATTTTTAATGTTAAATGATTAGAATATTTTTTGGTATGATTATCTTTCATATGTTTGTATTGAATGTAATAATTATCTGTTTTATGTTCTACTTTATCATGAAATCTATTTTCATCAACTATATCAACACCCATTTCCTTTGATATTCTTTTTGCATTATCTTGAGTAGGTGGAATACGTGGTTGAGTACAAATAACTTTTCCATCGTTTTTATAATCATACATTTTTAATGCATACATTACTAATTTCGGAACTTGTGTAGATTTACCTGTACCAGTGCTACCAGTTACATATAATATTGAATGATTTATATAATGGTTAAAAAAATTTAATTGAGATATCCAATCGTTAGCATAAAATGTGTAATTTATTAATTTTTCTGTTAAAATATCCATGTAAGATTTATTATATGGTTCATTTGTTAAAAAATAATTACAATCAAATAAATGTTGATTGTTTTGGAAAAACTTTTTTAATCCACTTTGTATTTTTTTATTTTTAATATTTACATCAGATATTTGTATTAAATCATTATCTGTAATTTCTAAATTAATATTAAAGGATGATAATAAACCATTATCATTTAAATAATCCCAAACTAAATTAACTTTAATTATATCCCATCCATTTTGTATTTTTTGCATTATATCATTATAATTATAATCATCAACTTCTTGTATTCTAATATTTTTTTTAATATCAATACTTTTAATAATTTCTTTATTCAAAAATAAGATAAAAAATCTAATTAAATAATGTTCATTAAGAGATTTGAAATTATTTCCTAACATAATATACTTTTCATCTATTTCTTCATGACATATAGTTTTACAAATATTATATACATTTTTTAAATTTATTCTAGCATTATTATCATTATTTTCATATAAATTAAAAAAATCCATATTTATTTCTAATCCCTTAATTAAATATTTAGCATAAGGTGTTGTTTGTAAGATTATTATACTTTCTTTTAAATAATCCCATAATATTTCAGGAGTTAAATATTTCATACTTTCTAATAATTCTTTATTTGAAATTCTATTTACTTGAATATCAACTGGATCTAAATCAAAACCACTATCTACAACTTCTACTTCATTAAATATATCTAAAATATTACTATCTAATAATTCCATTTTTGAATAATTATTTGCCAAAAAAGATAAAATATTTTTAGCAATATTAAATTCAAATTTTAAATCTTTGAAAGAAACAATATTATTTTTCAAATTATTATAAAAATTATTATATTGATTATTAAATTGTATTTTATCATTATCTGGTAAACTATTATAATCTGAATTTTTAAATAGTGAATTTAAATTTATTAATTTATTTAAATACTGTATCATATAAAAATATTCATTTGTAGGTGTTTTTTTACAAAATATAAACCATTTTATTTTTTTTATTGAATAAAAATAAGCATTGGTAAATACATTATAATAATCTCCAAACCATAAACCTTTATTTATTTTTAATATATTAAAAATATCATTTATAATATCTTGTGTTATTTCCTGATTTATTAAATTTTCTATTTTTAATAATTCATTATTACTTGTTTTATATAAAAAACTATTTTTATAATTATGAGTAGGAATAATATTAATCCAATTAACATATAATTTACCATTAGTTATTTTAATTGTTTCCATCATTGATAAGAAATTATTTTCAATACAATGATAAATTGTATGTTGATTTTTTTCATATAAATTAAATATTGTATTTTTATTTTGATTTAATAATCCTAAAGTGAAATTACTATATGGAAAATATTTATTTAATGCATCTTTTCTGTTTAATTCCAATATATCATTATTTATTGTATCGGTATTATTATTGGATTTATAAATTATATCTTTTAAATTCTCAATTAAATCATAATTTTTATCATTGGGACCTCCTATATATGGAATTAATGTCAATGATAATGATGCAATGTCTCTACCATTATTTTTAGTCCATTGAGAATATC
>JACCDO011542278.1_pt1 | contig 20291 bp, 11 predicted proteins | sample 7446101 | NCBI WGS metagenome assembly JACCDO01 (sample SAMN15323440, study PRJNA562643) | freshwater metagenome | isolation source: river surface water | place: USA:Blue River Watershed | collected 2017-08-16
CGGCGCAACGGCAGGGCCGCTAACACTCAACCGAGGTGCTGCGGGGACACTCACAGGTGGTGCAGGCGACACAGGATTTGGAGTTTCTATTCTTTCACCCACAAAATGCGCTTTGGGTGAATTATCTCTCGATGACGACTCTGAAGGCATCGGTGATTGTGATGGTGAGGGCGTGGTCGACATTGCGGGATTTTGCGTAGGTGGCAACGGGAATTCTACTGCGTTGTCTTGGACTTGCAAGGCGGCTCTTTGCGCAGCAAAAGTTGCAGAAAGCCGCCTTTTAATTGACGCTGAAGGTAGAATATTGGTTTGGGTAAAAAGGGATTCCTTCGACGCTTCTAAATCGGAAAGTACTTTGGACTCGTTGGAACTAACAACAGATGGAGAAGAAATATTAACCGTTTCAGTATGCCTTTCCTCATCAGAACTTTCCATTTCCAGCTTATCATCGGAGTCTTCCTCAGTGTCGTTTTCGTTTATTGCATCTATATTATTATTTGATAAGCTTTGCCTCGACGACTCTGAAGTACCAGGTTTTGCCCTCAATTGATATAATCTAGCCGTAAAAGCGTCATGTGTATTTCCCCCATCATCGTCGTCATCATATTTCCAAGCAGACAATCGACGAGATGCCATACTTCGAATAACTCGCGATCAGCCGTAATGATCGCGGCTACAAGAAGCGGGAAAGTCAGTAGAAAGTTGGCAGCACTAACTGATTTACTTTGAACTCAAAGTCCAAGATAATGCTTTAATTACCAACGAAAAAGTCGTATGTACGAAAAATCATACAAATGTTAAACGCTGTTTCCAAGAAGTGCTTTACAGAAGATGACTTTTCAGGAGCTCCCACACGCCCCCCTCCCACACGTTTCAGCCGTGTAGCAAATCTGCCTTAAAGTCCAGTTGAGTTCCAATTCAACATTAGTGATCATGCCCAGAGACGAGAGCATATATAATTTAATTCCTGTTGAGTATGTGGCAAAAGCACAAAGTCCAGTTAGGATTGCTAGAAAGGACCGTAAGATGGATGTGACGGGATCTACTTTCGGGTAAGTATTGCTAAGGAAATCGCTGATCAAGTTAATTTAAGAGTTATAAATCGACAAAAAACACTAACCATTATTTCCTCATATTAAAAACTCAACAATTTTCCCTCATATACAAACTGATACCTTACCTTGTGATTCTCAGATGCAAAGGTACAACCAGACTACCAGGTGCTGGTCAAATTGTTAGAGAAGAAGGTAAATATTTCGGACGCAATCCTGCATTAGCTCGCGAAATCGCACCATTGGCTAAAATCGAGTTAGAAAATTCGAAGCGCGCAACGGGTGAGTTCCATTACACAGACGGACGTAAGTCAAAAGTTCCTGACAAACGTGACCGACCGGTTATGGGCATTAAGACAAATAAAAACTTTATTACTGCCAATGCCGTCGAAGCCATCTTACAAGTACCAAAAGTAATCGAGAATGGCGAGCTGAACTACATGAAGAAGGAAGACTTCGGCAAAGTGCCAGCCTACTTAGGCGAGGTTAAAGAAGAAATTCGCCGTGAAAACGAAATGATTGACAAATATATCAAGGAGCAAATGGGTCACATTGAAGCAGAGCCTGATCAATTTGATCAAATTTCTGATGATGAGCGAAACGCGTTAATTAAAGCTCTCAAGGACAAGTGGGAAGCAGTCAACTCAAAGTACCAGAAGATCACACACTTGGTGGTTTTAGATACTGCTGGACAAATACATCGTAAAGAAAGTTTTGAGAAAGAAATGTCTCAGCTCGAGGCTGACATCAATAAGCTTCAAAGCAGGGGGCCACTTCTAGTTCGCCGTAATTAATCTTTAAACTTTTGGTGCCAACCCCTTTGCGATCTGTATGTAGAGATGTAGTTCATAGTAGAGAGATATAACTCTGGTTCATAGTATTTATAAACAAAGTCCAACAAATGTGATTGATCATAACTTGACATGAGTGGCTCTAGAGAGCATGACCAACTCCCGTCATATATTGCAGCATTTCTATTGAGACGTCGGAGGATTCTTATCATTTTTTTTAAGAGTAATCCATTGCTCGGTGGGTTGCTCTGGTGGAGCCTTATAAGCCAATATTTGTTCCTTAGTCAAACCAAACGCAGCATCTATTTGCGGTATTAACCAATTCTGGAACCCACTAAAAATATGCCTCTGACTTCCAAAATCCCCCATTAACACATGTGCACCAGCAAATGTCATTACGGCAGTAGATAATATCACTGTTCCCCGACGAAATCGGGGACTTCCTGGATTGAAAAAGTACGACATCCAAAGTCAGACAGAGAGAATCTAAATAGAGTATAAACAAATGATTAGTCGCAACGAGTATGCTCAATTTCCACTGAAATGTGCCTAATGCTACCACACACTTAGCTTGGCAATTTGAGATGCAATATACAAATCCAAATTACTTTTAACGATTTCTTCTCTCAAAAGTCCCTTCTGGATTCGTTTTTTTTAAGACCAAATCAGTATCTTACTCTCTTCCTTCCAGAGTATTGAAAAGCAAATAGAAGTGCTAGCATAGTTACTCTAGATAACATCGATGCAACGTCTTAGTCTTGGAACAATTTCAAAGACTGTGCGTGAAGCTAGTTACGCTGTTCGAGGGGCAATCGTATCCCGAGCCGCAGAGTTAGGTAATGACCTTAAGCAAGGTAAAAAATTGCCATTTAAGGAGATTATATCATGCAACATCGGAAACCCTCATGCGCTGAAACAGCCACCGGTTTCTTTTTTACGCGATGTCGTTTCTCTCACTGTGAATCCAGATCTTGCGAAACGAGCCCCTAAAGGAGTATTTTCCAGCGATGTCATTGAGCGAGCTAACCGCTACTTATACGGTCCGGGCGGAGCTGCAGACATAGGGTCTTATTCTGAATCCAAGGGCATTCTCGCTGTGAGAGAGGATGTCTGCAAATTTTTGAAGGAACGTGATGGGTTCGCTGGTAACCCCAATGACATTTTTCTCACTAATGGAGCCAGTGACGGAGTGCGCTTATGCATGCAGACCATGCTTCGTCCATCTTCCGCCGGTTTCAAAGACGGAGTGCTTACTCCTATCCCACAATATCCACTTTATTCAGCACTCACCACTTTATTGGATGCACACTTGGTTCCTTATTACTTGGACGAGAAAAAGGGTTGGGGATTTAGCAAACAAACATTGTCGACCGCTTTGGCGTCAGCTAAAAAAGCAGGAGTACAAACCCGTGGCTTGGTTGTCATTAACCCTGGAAATCCCACTGGACAGGTGCTAACGGAGCAGACGATGCGGGATGTCGTAACTTTCTGTATGGAGCAGGGCATCGTTTTAATGGCAGACGAGGTGTACCAGGAGAACATATGGGTTTCCGACAAGAAGTTCGTGTCTTTCCGCAAGATTGCGCATGATATGGGGGCCCTACGTGGAGATAACGATGGTCTGGAGCTCATCAGCTTCCATTCTGTAAGCAAAGGCTTCCTTGGTGAGTGTGGTTTGCGCGGCGGTTACTTCGAGCTGCACGGTATTAACCCAGCCATTAAGGATGAAATTTATAAGCTCGCATCTATTTCTCTGTGCAGCAACACGATAGGCCAGGTGTCCACGGGCATCATGGTACAGCCCCCCAAGCAGGGGGAGACATCTTACGATCTGTACGTCAAGGAGAGGGCAGACATCTTGGAGTCGCTCAAAAGACGAGCTAGCAAAGTGGCTAAGATTCTAAATAAGCTAGAGGGCGTAGAGTGCCAGGAGAGCGAAGGTGCGATGTACGCCTTTCCCATGATCAGGCTTCCAAAGAAGGCCATCGAGGCAGCCAAGAAGGCTGGACTTGAGCCTGATGCGTTTTACTGCATGTCCCTCCTGGAAGCAACAGGCGTCGTCACTGTGCCTGGCTCTGGATTCAAGCAGGAAGAAGGAACACACCATTTCCGCATCACCATTCTGCCTCCGGAAAATCAAATGGACACCGTGTTCGAGCTCATTTCAAGTTTTCATAAGAAGTTCTACGCACAGTACAAGTAGACGTTTGAGCTAAATTGAAGTTAGTGCTACTTGTAAAGTAAACAAATAGTTATTTTAAGGATAGATATTACAAGCAATACAAATCATAACTTTGCTTTTAACTTTATTCGAACACTATTTTTTTGCCCGCCGGTTTGACTATGGCACCTTTGTTTCGTTGTATGGTACTATCGGTAACTGCTGCCGCGCTCAGACCGCCCGCTCGCTGCCAGAGTGCTCGCTTATCGTTCTCTTGGGAACGGACGAGTGGCTGCTGATTTCGCCCATGCGGTTCGCCAGCAGTGCTATCACGATCGGTCGTTCCTGGAACCGCCTCACCTTTGCGTTTTCCTCGCAATGAGTGCTGCGGCACATGTGCACGATTTTTGCGGTCTTGTTGCCACTTAAGCAAACGCGCCTCCTGCTTATGCAAAGGCTTATCTGTGCCGCTTCTCGCATTGCCTCCCTTGGCACGCTTGCCTCCGAGAACAGGTCGTCCAGGTCTACCACCAGTAGCTGGCTTGGCCTCAGCCTTGTCCACATCTGCTCCCACAGGCAAAGCTACCGCCTCTTCCAGAAAGAAGTCATCGAGATCCATCACAGGTGCTATGGTCGCAGCCGTGGTGGTGGCACTACTTACTGCGGTACTCGTGTCGACGCGCGGCTTTTTGGCTGACTGCTGATTTTCGTTGCTACTGCTACTGCTACTATCACTATCACTGCTACTACTGTCAGAGTCGCTATCACTAGTCGTTGGAGCCGCAACCGAATTGGGAGCTGCGTATGTAGGTACAGCTGGGGGCTTCTGCGTCTGCTTCTGCGCAGGGGCCGGAGGTTTTATGGGCGCCGTCACCGACACAGCTGGCCGAGCCCTTTTGACTGCCACCTTACTTGGATCAAAACCTTCTGTCTCCAAGCCATATTCCACATTGATAGCATGCTGAACACGGTCGACAGCCCCGTTCTCAAGGTCTATCTGACGTGCAGCGTAGGCGGCCATGCGGGCTGCACTGCTTGCTGCAGAATCGGCGACCTTTGCTGTGTTCTTCTCATCTTCGTTATCTGCAAATAATGCAATGTACTTGCTACTCCTTGGAAAGTACATAACATAAGTTAAGTCTTCCAAAAGTGACGATCGTTGAGCCTGCAGGGCGGATCTGTCTTTCTCATTTAATACACCTTTAAGCTTGGTATCCACGTTCCTGATTTTACGAGTAAGTTTTTTGCGTTCAACAAACTTGACCATATGATATTTCACACTAAGTTTCTTGTCTTTAGTGCTTTGAACGTTTTGGATGTTCGCTTGCTGAAGCTCTTCCAGGCGAGCTTTTAAAGCTGCCGTATCTGCGGCATTTCCTTTTTTCTTTAAGACCCGCTCGAGATCACGAATCTTCTTTTGAATAGATGGCATGCCTGATTTATCGTGAAAATGTGATTATATATGCTTATATCGTTACGCTTACCAAAGAACCTGCAACTCGTTCGCTGATAGATATAACCGAGCAAATGTTCCTTGAACTAAAATGAAACTTTTGAAAATTATCAGTATTTAATGGAAAAACTCAATAGGTATCTCACACGATATCCATAATACGAAATCTTTGACGGACAACTTGAGGAGAAAAGGGTTTTGAATTTCATTCTTTAAGATGTCCAATTTAGGGTTTTGAAAGAAGAGGACTTCCCAAGAAGTTTCTACTTCATGGGAACGCATCATATAATAGTCATCTATATACTTTGAATCAATTGTGGGCGAATTTCTTTGGACATACATTTAGTTTGTATTGCTGCAATAAAAGTGCTCTCGACAATCTACTCAAAACAAATTTAAGCTAGAATTTTGGCAGTATATATTACACGATGCATGCGGCGACAGAAAACCGAGCAAATCGTGCTCGTGTGCTAGATTTTGAAAAAGAAACAGCTGATCGCTTAGAGACCTTGCATGCTGTCGAGGAGGAGATTCTGTCTGTGGGGAAATTGCGATCGCGGTGGTTATTATCTGTTTCCAATATTGACGAAGTAGAATCAGAAACATTTCGCCTGAAGATGGAGCATATTAAAGCGAGAGCCGATCTTGCATCCCTTACTTTGCAAGTGGATAAAGTGAAGTTAGAAGGGCATTACGAGTCGCAAACACTTAACTTTTTGATTAATGCGACCAAGCCATTAGAACCGGGTGAAACGAAAGAAGCTCGAGCAAAGGCCCTTGAACACCTCGCCAAAGAAAATTTAGAGGATTTAAATCACGCGCTTCGCTCTTGCTGCGATCTAAGAGCAAAATTGGCTCGAGAAATGCATGCGAGCACGCTGGAACTGTCAAAGCTGCGCAATAATAATGACAACAGACATGCCTCTGTGGTAGGAGAACTGCAGGAAAAGATCACAGCATATGCCGAGCGCATGAAAGAGGCTGTCATTACCTCTAAGAGGCAACACCAAAAGATCACCGGGGAGTATCTGGTGCTTCGGCACAACACACGCGTCGCGAAGGAAGTGCTGTTGCGCAGTCAAAACGAGGCAGCACTTGCACGCAAGCTGTTGCAAGAGAAGCTCGATCGCTTAGTCGAAGAAGCTGCTGCACAACGTGAGAAGATGGAGGCAGGGGCAATCGCTGAACTGAAGGTGATGACAGACGACATCCGCAACTCCGTCATCAAGAAGGAGTCGGAAGTGGGAGATCTACGACGCTCTATCGCCCAATTGGAAGCATCACGTGCATTTGCTTCTAAAACAATGCGAAAATCTATTAAAACTTATAACGAGAAGTATGAAGCGCTGAGCAAGAAGAGGGAAGGGGAGGTCAAACAGCTGCAGAGCGAGCTGGCTAACCTGCGGGGCATGATCCACCGGGTTGAAATGGAATTGGCGAGTGATGAGAAAGCCAGCCACATGACTGCACATGATGAAGACTATACTATATTCCGTCAGATAGAAAGTATTCAGCGAAATTTGGAGCGCACCAATATCGGACGAACGGCGCGCGTGTGAGCTGTCGACTGTCCAATATTGGTGGGTCCCTTTGATTTATGTTCCGGCGTTACTACTGCTACCATGGCGTAGCACAGCCAAGAAAGAAAGTAAGTACATCTATATACAGTAATTATACTACTACTACTAATCAATGCAAAAGATACAACATTCTACGTGCCTACTCTTGCTTCATATCTCTCCTGTTAATAGCTGCTCCGAGTACCGTGTTTGTGTGTACAGCAAGCAGTTTTGAAGTTAATGGTTTCATTTTTTCCTATTCAAATTCGCTTCTTTTTCGATTTGTTCGATAATATTATCAGCAACATCGAAAACTTTATTTCCAAAAGCTATTCCCCATCGTTCAGGAACTGGGGCTGTGAACAGTATTGGCAAGCCTGGAGGAGCTGGGTGCGTGATCAGCAGACTGAGCGCATGCAATGCAATGCCACGCTCCTTGCTGCTGCGTGCAGGAGCACCATATTTGCCATCCCACACAATAGGCATATTTGCATGGCTTAGCTGCGCTCGGATCTGGTGTTTGCGACCAGTTGTCGGTTGTACATGAAGAATTGATTGGGAAATGCCCGGTGGATGCTTCTCAACGGGACCTAACGATCGGTACTCTAAACGAGCATGAGCAGCATTTTGAATCGACATCACAGCAGACTTTGTTGGGGAGTATATACGCGTTTTATTCTTGCTATCAGTGCCGGCGGCTTCAATTAGAAGGTCTTCCAATACAATTGATTCACCATCTGGATGGTCGCCATGCACCACACATAAGTAGTGCTTTTCAACTCCTTCTCGAGTACGCAGACATTCAGAAACTCGCGCTGCTGCTTTAGTTCTCTTTGCAAAGACTAAAACTCCACTACTTACTCTATCTAGTCGATGTACCAAACCAAGGTAGACGGAGGATGTGTCAGAAGATTTTCCCCTACAATGCGCCAAATACTGCTTAGCAATTGAAAACATGGATTCATCACCCGTTGAATCACCTTGTGACAGTATTCCAGATGGCTTATTAACAACCAATAGGTGATTGTCTTCAAATATGATGCGCAATCGAAATGCTTCTGCACTTGCCTCACTTTTGCTAGACATACATCGAATAAAACACGCAAAAGCGCCATTTTTACGACAAGATACTGTATGAAATCTACTTTGGAGACCTAAAAAGGCCATTTTTAAACAATAAACCTAACGAAAGGTTAATCCAGCCCGGGAGGATTTCTTCAAATTTTGAAAGGTATACGTTTGTAAAGGGAGGGCTCAAATTTCGTAATCATGAGTGTTAGAAATGCAAAGCTTGCCGAATAATAATTGAATAGTAATTTGATAATTTAGAAAGATGGAGGTTAACACTGAAAATGTGAATTCCACTAGTCAAGCAAGACGAACATCACTCCCCTCAAAAGAGGAGAGAAAGAAGTTCAAACAGCAACTTCAAAAAGCCGCATCAGAGCCGTCTCCATTAAATGGAGCTTCTACAGATATGATGGATGGTTATATTCAAACTAATCCAAATCCTCCGACGTTACCTCGTCCCAGCACACTATCCAAAGCTCCGAGCAAAAGGTTTATGGAATTCGACTCAAGTAATACGCAAGAGGAAGATGATAATTACACTGCGGAAGAGAGATCTTTATCCCCAACATCAGGTCTTTCTGTGCTCGGCGGCAAATGTGAGGTCGGTCTCGACAATCTCGGAAACACGTGCTTCATGAACAGCATTCTACAATGCCTTATGCATATTCGCCCATTAACAAAATATTTCCTGCTGTCAAAAGCAAACTTTATCAAAGATCAAATCAATCCTCGTAGTCCTACAAAGGGGGTTCTTGCATTATCGTTTGCTCAGCTTTGCCGAGACATTGCGAAGTCTGCCCAAAACTCTGATGCAGGCAGCATCACTCCAAAAAACTTTAAAAAAGCAGTAGGTGCTTACGCACCACATCTGCTGGACTACAACCAGCAAGATAGTCATGAGTTCTTGCGGTTTTTGCTAAATGGCATGTCCGAAGACTTATGCAGGGCTCGTGTGCCAGTCGCTTCTGAAACCGAGGGATCTTCAAGCCGACCTACGTCACAAGTCACGGTAGACGCAGACACACCCGACGAGTCAGATTCTGCCAAAGGCAAAACGCCAGAAATGGACGGCGAATCTGACAGCAGGCCCGAAACAAGCAGCGACACGAGTCCGCCCAGCCCGTCCAGCAGCGCGGCTGGGACCCCCAAGAGCAGCCCTGGTGAGCCCCGCAGCCGCATGTCTTTGCCTGACAAGATCCGCTCAAATGTCGCCCTTGCGCATCACGAACAGGCAGCCCTTGGCTCTGAGCAAGACATCCCAACGGTCGCTTTGCAGCAACTTTCTTTGGGTTCAGGAAATGCCCCAAATGCCGAGTCTGAACCGAACACGACGCACAAAGTCGGCTCGATGGACGTCATCACTTCTTCCGCGACAGCTTGCCTACAGATTCCACTTGCAATACCTGCGCCTGCTCCTCTCAAGAGCGCAGCTCAAGAAGCTGCAGAGTCGTGGCAGCGGTATGTGCAGCTCAACGACAGTCTGGTCACGGACATTTTTGCAGGTCAATTGCTGAGCCACATACAGTGTCAGTCATGTCAGTATATTTCGCGTGCTTTTGATCCGTTCTTGGATCTATGCGTGGAGATTCCTCGATCCGACTCCAAGACCATGTTACAGAAAGCGTTGGCCTTCACTGATTCGGCGAAGTGCACCCTTGAAACTTGCTTACAGAAATTTACTGGAGAAGAAGTATTAGAAGGCGAAAACATGTGGCGCTGTGACTATTGCAAAGAACCGCGACGTGCTATCAAACGCTTGGAAATTTTCCGGTTGCCAAAAATTTTAGTGATCTCCTTCAACCGCTTTCGTTGGGGCTCGAGTGCACGAGGGGAGTCCGCCAAAGTGAATGTAGATGTGACGTTTCCCATCGAAGACAGCTTGGATCTGGGTCCTTATGTGTCGAAAGAGAGTGATAGTGCTACCAGCGCACTGTACGACCTGATCGGCGTGTCCAACCATAGCGGGGGCATGGGAGGGGGACACTACATCGCCCACTGCGACGTCAACAACAGTCCTTCGGCCCGGGCCAGAGTTTCGGCTTATGAGGCACAATGGACATGTTTTAACGATTCAAAAGTGTCCAAACTCAAGAAAGGCAGCTCGATTGGAGGCCCTTCCGCATATCTGCTGTTCTACCAGCTGCGCCAAGCCGACTCCTCCTCGGATGGCTTGTAGGAATAGTATTTCATCTGTAATATTTGTCAATACTTTCGTTAATTATAATTTGTTTCACAAATTTAATATATCTATATCTATATCTATATTACATATATAAATGACCTTTGTAAGCAGCTGATCAGCAAATACAGAGGCTACAATTGAAATCAATCGCGCACATACTCTGTAGTGAGCCCTCTGCATCTTCCGTTAGTTTGGATCAAATGTCTACGACATTTGATCCAAATATGAGGGAATATTTTGTTCGTCTAAGAAAAGCCGTCGTGCGTTTTGGACCATTAAAGAAAAGAGGAGTGTGTGGCGAAACTCTTATTTGCGGTCTAAAGAGCGTAAGTGAATTTTAATTTGCTTTAATTCAGAAGCATATGTGTACAGATATATCTTAATGCAGTTAAATGGTTAAGAATTATTGCTATATTTATTTTTAGTGTTAGAATTGCCAACCAAAGCGGGCGAAAGGCTTTCAGGTGATCTAGTCCAATTATGCCATGCTTTTGCAATATATGACACAGTTAATGTGCTCATATATTTCGAACGTTGTGCTAAGCACAGATGTATGGGCAAGATTGCGACAGTATACTGTAGAAAGCTCTATTGCTACTTTCCTAAAACACATTCTAATATTTTTCCTTCATCTTATTCATGTATCTGCATTTCTTTAACAGAACTATGTCTGACAAAAAAGTACTTGAAAGTGTACAGACCTTTGGTCGCAAGAAGACCTCCACTGCTGTGGCCTTCGTGAAGAAGGGTACTGGTTTAATCAAGGTGAACGGTGTGCCCGTGAGCCTTTTGCAACCCGAGATCCTTAAGCTCAAGGTTTTCGAACCTGTGTTGCTTTTGGGCACTGACAAGTTTTCTCAGGTCGATGTGCGTGTCCGTGTCAAGGGTGGAGGTACCACGTCTCAAATCTATGCTATTCGTCAGGCCATCGCCAAGGGCATCGTAGCCTACTACCAGAAGTACGTTGATGAGGCATCTAAGCGTGCCATCAAGGATATTCTTCTTCAGTATGACCGCACCCTTTTGGTTGCTGATCCTCGTCGTTGTGAGCCCAAGAAGTTCGGTGGACCCGGTGCCCGTGCCAGATACCAGAAGTCTTACCGTTAAACTTGGAGACGCTCTTTCGTAGAAAATGTAATTATTAAGCTGCCTATTTCCTATTTCAGTACAACACATTTTATAGAACAAAATTATAATATTCGGTATATATAACCTAAACTAATACATCACAGCAGCGGTAAGAACGCATATCCAACGAGAACATGCAGAGCTCCGACACCTAACAGAAGTCTCGAAAAAAGCGGCGCATGATCAAAAGAAAGCTTATGATTCTAAGCCTCTCAAAATTGAAATGGTAGTAAATCTATCTCCTCGACCTTTGCCAAATGAAAATGAAGGTCCCGTTTGAAAGTTTTGTTTAATTTTGTAATGCGCTCCAGGAGTATCCGATCCCTTTTCTTTTCTCGGAAGTTTTTTCGCTATCGTAATAGAAGGTCCTTTCGGCAATGCAGGCCACAACATATCGGCATCCGTATTAGTAGATGGTGCCAACGATTTGCGACTATCACAATTAAATGAAATGGGTTGAGATTTTTCGGGACCTCGGTAGTATACTTTCTCAAATGTATATACTGGTCCTGGAGAGGGAGTCTTCATGACCATAGATTCTCTGGTTGCAGAAGAAAATCTCTGACCGCCTTTTTTAATATAGTCTGATAGATGATCAGCTGCTGCGCCTACATCATAGCTGCCCGGACCAGTGGATCGTTTCTTTGCATCAGGATTTTCATCTAAGGGTACGCGCACTGAACCTGGAAATAATACAGTTCGCCCTGTATATTCTGGTTTTACATCATAAACGACGTCACTCTGAAACTTTGGCTTCTGCCAAGCAAAGCGTTCCTCTTGGGCAAATGACACAGTACTCTGAGAATTCGGCCCGTATCTAGTAATTAGAGGCCGTGATGGTGACCGTTTTGGTGATTCATGTGAAGGCATATTAACAGCTACGTCCAAAAAATTATAATACAATTTATAGAACTTAAATCGTTGGGTTTCACACAAGCACTTTCCTTCTTCTAATTCTTCGGAAATTTTCATGAAACTGGTCTCGTAGTTTTAAGCGTCCAATTTGATGAAATTTTGTCTTAAGATTGGGGGATTTAAGACTATACAGATAACAGAAAGAATACATTCCTTTTGCATAGGGTGCCAATTTATATAAAAATGGTGAAAAGGACTCTCGGATCTTGGTTTGTGACAGAGGTACGAGGAGTCACAGTACGCAATCTCCAACCAGATCAGCGTGATGTTATTTTTGAAGCCTTACCCCACCCTAAGCTTGTTTTGCATGCGCTAGCCAACGACGATTCAAAAGAAGAATTATGCGTTTTTGATGGAGAGCGGGCCGTGGTTCGAGAGTCGTGCAATCCATTTTGGAGTATGTCTGATATGCACGCTAAATTTAAGAAAGCGCATGTTGACACCAAACGATGGAGAGAAAGCGAGACTATAAAAATCACCGTATTTGATGTTTCCAATAAGCGCGAATCTGCTGTTACTGTCTTGGATACAAACATCTCACTTACAGAATTGGTGTTCCTCGGTGAAATTGAATTCGAAGATATACAATGCTTGCCTTTCAATGCAATATTCTTTACTTCTGACAAAGGATTATACATGGCAAACAAAACGTATTTATCTATAAAGCATCTCGAGCATGCTCCAGTGGAGCGGGTTCCGGATGATAACAGAGACGATTGGGATGGCAAACTTGTTGATAATACTCACTTGAGTGATGATGACGATGATGACGATGATGACGACGACGATGACGACGATGGAAAAGCGAAGCATGCGAAATCTCATCACGAATTGTCAGGGTCATCCACAGCTGCGTCTACTACCGCGACTACCGGAACTAATTCACGCGACACTCTAATGACTCTTCGCGCGGAGTTGAAAGGTAATCAAGACAGCAATGCTAGCAGCGAGCTAGCGAAGCTTGAGCGTATGCGCAAATTACAGCAGTTGGCAGATTTGCGAGAGTCCGTGCAGCTGGCGGAGCTGGCGGCGGACGAAGAGGAGCGAGCTGTTGCACGTGGACAGGCTTTGTTGCGAGATTGCGCTGATTTACAAGCACATATCGCCCGGTGTGAAAGTTTGCAAACGCATATTGCCCGAGCGGAGAAAGAAAGAGATGTTCTTCGTGAGCAAGGCTCTACAGCCAAATTCTTTCTCGAGGCACGACAGCTTAAGCTTCTATCTGAACTGCAGTCCATCTACCCTATCGAGCCCATGAAGCCCATCGAAGGCCAGACTCGGTGGGCCATTCGTGGACTCGAGTTCCCTCCTTTAGACTGCCCAACACGCGATGAAGAGCAGCTTGCAACAGTTTTGGGATACATTGTTCATGTTGTGCTACTACTTAGCAAATACCAACAAATAAGCCTCCGGTACCAACTCCTCTACTACTCGTCGCGGTCCATGATACGGGACCCGACAGCTGTCGGGACGAGTAACCAGAATTTGCCATTATACCGTACCAACACGGAACCCGATCGTTTTCGCAAAGCAGTTTCATGGTTGTCGAAAGACATTGAGCAGATTCTGCTGACCAAAGGTCAGCAGTACGACAAGAAGAAGGATCTTTTGTATAATTTACATCAAATTTTCCTTTCCGAAATGATTCCGCAATTCACTTAAATGCAGTATAGCTGATATAGTGGGAATATGAGTGCTTTTTAAATGTCATTTATCTTTGCTTTTTACCAACTCTGATGCGCATGCATGCCTAAGGCGAAGAACCCTTGAACTTGTGTAATGCTTGTAAATTATAATAGCTACGTTATCAACACCTGTATTATTTTTTTTAATTGATTTATTTTACAGATACGTATTATTCTGCATCATGAACTTTGTCCAAATGATTACTTAGGTTGCACTACTGGTAAATTGAGACTATCGAAAATGTACGGGGGTACGTAAGCGTGCACCACGGCGCGGGGCACAGCCGCGTAATGGCACAGCGACTCCAGAAAGATGAGGGTATGTAATACCTCTGATGGAACATCAACAGCTTTGTTCTCCACGTCTGAAAAAACAGATTGGATGGTAGTACGTGCGAATTGACCTAGATATGAGATCAGCTTGCGCGTGACCGCAGGGTGGAACTGCTTCAGCAGACAGGCCAGCCCCACGGCCAACGGCGTGCCATCCAGAGGGTATATGCTCTTCTTACGAATCAACGTGGCAAAGTTCAAATCAAATTCTAATTTAGGCAAATACGTCATTAAAAAGAGAAACAGCAACACGGGCAGGCCTTCCAAGGGCTGAGTGGTGATGTAGATCTTGCTGCATGGATCTTGCATTCCACACGCTTCTGTCAGAAGGGATGCTTCAAAGAGCAGCGGGTTTTCCACGCCAGGGTATGGATACTTATCTGGCTCGTGATAGTGCTTGCGAATGTCGTTGAGTAAACCTCGATTAAAAGCGTCCAGCGCCTGACTCAGCAGTTGCGCATCCAATTTGCAGCCGAATTGCAGCACATTAGCAATTTGGCGTCGAATTAGCTGACTCTGACCGATACGTCGCACATGCTTCAGCAAAGGAAGCATCAGCATCTCCACCTTCTTCATAGCGGCGCCATACAGCTTAGATGCATTAGGAACAGTACGAATTTCCGGAAAGAGCGACTCGCGCACCTGATCCAGAAGAGTTCTGAAAGGATGAACCTCACTGTGGTAGAACTTCAGGAATGTCGTGAATTCATGCACAGTTTTGAAAGCAAACAAGCGATCTAAACAACGCAATCCAATCACCCCTACAGAGCGCTCCAACAGGGCGAAAGTGCGTACGCCGCACGCTTCCATGGTCGGCTGCGGTTTCTTCTCGTCAGGAGCCGAATGAGTGAACCACGCAGAGCATTCCGGGGCATATATGGTGCGGGAAGAATCAGTTAAAAAAAGCATGGCACTCATCAGCTGACCCATAAAGTTGATAGCACCGGACTCATCGCCGACATGAGTGAGCCGAGGAATGGGCACCTCTCGGCTCTGGTAGAGTGATGCGGAGTCGAAAGTCTTTTTCTTTAGATAGCGATTGGCCTCTTGCTCGGTGTTATAGTTGATAACACGCGAAAGCTCTTGCTGATACATTTGTAGACCAGCAATGCCGATGTAGTCTTGTAAATATTCGATGGATCGCTTGAGACCGTCTAGTGTGGCCGCCAGACCCGAGATCCGTGCGTAGATATCAGTTTGAGTCAGACTTGGAAAAGTAAGGTTCTTATGCATGGCATTTGCAATAAGTCGCACTAGCTCCCGTCGGAGACCTTCTTCCAGAATACGTCGGGGTTCCACTTGGATAACTCCCAACAGCGTTTTTTGCATGACCAACACGCCCTCCGTAAAGACGGAAACTTGGTGTGTCAATCTCGACAGTTCAAAGCGCAAATCCAGCTGTGCATAGTTCTTCAAATCTTTTGCTTCAAAGCGTGTAGGAATGGGGGTCATCTTGTGTGTCTGAATTTGCTCTATTTCACTGAGAATCTTAAAGACTGACACAGGAATGACCTCCAGCACCATACGCACGAACTCTACTAACTCACTGGAGTAATATTCTGCCACACTCGGTGCATCCGGGGAGTTAATGGTCGTAATACGCACCAATGGGACGTCTAAAATAGATGCAGTCTTCAAGAAAGTCGCACGTAGCAATACCACACATGCCGGGTCGCGATGCACACGATCGTGGAACACTGGCAGATAGTCTGAGAGGGTCCCCCAAGCATAGGACAAGTCTGAGATGTTTTCTAAAATATGCAAGATTTCACCTTTAATATTCACTGTGCGAATCATTTGCTTGAAAATATCTCGAATCTCATGTAAAAAACTCTTAATCTGCATATTTGTATCAATTACCTCGAACTGCTCCACGTCCTCGAGAGCAGAGATAAGCCCTTGGATCTTTCTACCTGTCGCAGTCGCATGCTCTCCATCAAAAGTAAGGTCTCTTACTGTTTGTCCAAGCCCTGCGAACCATTTCATCATGTTTTCGTCACGTTTGACTCGAGATAAGGCTTTTTCACCGGTGAAGTACTCGCTCAATTCCACCATGCGGTCTGCCGCCGCAGCCTTTCCATCAGTCCATGCGATTTCTTTTTCATTCAAAAGCTGTCCGAGCATATCTTTCAAAATGAACTCCAATTGGGACATGTTGAGCAGCAGACTTACGATGGTCTTGTCGTCGGGCCCTTTATCGATGAGCTGCCGAAAGGCAGCATTCTTAGTTTTGCGCTGTAATACGCACCAGCGGAAGCTCACATTGCATCCGCGAACGCAGTTCATAAGAGTATCCATATTATCAAGCACATAGTCCTGCTGCAAGACACCCTCGTTCAAATAAAATTTCAGCTCAGTGAGAGCCTGGTTTACGCCTTCACCGTTCTTCTTGGCCAGCGCAGCAACATGTGTAGTGCTCAACACATTATCCAACGCATGCTTTGCGGCTGCCTGATGTTGCCATTCAAATTGCAAATCCGCAAGAAATCCCATATATATAGGCAAAACCCAATTATCTGCGAAATATTTGTCTACAATCATGCGCATCTGGTTCTTCTCCTTTGCTAACACCTCCCCATTGAAATACAATATAACGTAAAGCATTGACGCTTGTCCCGCAAGGCGTGTAGTACGATGTTCTGGATTAGGGAAAGAGTTGTTCATATGATAGATATCATCGGTTTGCAGCACTCCAGTGACAAGACGGATCAGCTCCTCGTCTGGTGCAAAGCGGCTGAAGTAGGCCACTGGATGGTTTTTGGGCTTCTTTCCGTTTTCTCCTGGAATATAACCAGTGTTTCTGCACAATTTGCACACTTCCTCGAAGTTATCTAATGCCGCTTGGCCACCATGGGAGCGATATTCCGCAATCATCATCTTTTCACGGACGTACCCAGGGATTTTTTCCTCCAATAAAAGGAGCATAACTCCGTAGAGATACAGGCCTTCGCTTAACAACTGCTGCCCATCTGTCTCCTGCAAAATCCCCTCCAAAGAATGCTGGATGTAGTACCCATTCTTCACATCTTCAATATATTTTGCATAATCTTGTTGATATTTCCAAATGGATTCGAACAATTTATAAAAGCGATCAAGAATCTCTTCATGGTTATCTTGAAATTCCTGATCAAGATCAAGTAAATCAACATTTTCGTTAATTTTGCGCTCATACTCTTCGGGCTCTTTTAGGTATTGAAAATCAAATAAGACATCAAGGTATTTCTTTTGTTCAGGATCATGTATATTTTCCGACCCTAAGAATACCTCGGGAATGTTTGCACTTAGACGCAAAAGCTCAGCAATTATACTGCTCCCACGGCTTGTTATTCGCAATATATTTTGACCACAAAGATTTTCCTCGGATAGGAAATCCCCTATCCCTCCTGTAAAACGAGGCAAGACACTGGTGTCCATACGTATCTATCACGCTTCAGGAGTGAATAAATCTACAACAAAGAAAGGATGAAAAGTGACCCCCAAAGCGGTGTGCTTTGAATGCGAAGGTATGAAGACTTTGTACCTTTCGCCTTCCTTTAGATTTTACTTGCGATTTTTAAAGCACCCACTTAATGAATTCACTTCCAGAGACAGTTGCTATATACAATGTGTGTTACAAATGACAAATAATACTTTTATGCAACGAAGTTACCATTTTAATGCGAATAATTTTTAAAATCAGTTCATATACACTATTTTTTAAAGGAATATTCATACATTTTATATCGAGCTACTAATCTGTTAATATAAATCGATGTCTTGGGCTTTTGAAGACGAAGATGTACTTTGCGAAGCTGAAAATGCTTATGTAAGTGGTTCTGATGCCCAGGATGACGAAGGGTTTGATACAGAGCTTGAGGCGCTTGGTCTGGGTGATACCCAACAAACTGAATTGCTTAAACAAGCAAGACAGGCAGTGGCAGGCAGTGGATATCGAGTAGCAAGAAAACATGGTACATCAAATAGGTCAATGGATTCTTTCACCGACCAGCGAAACGATATAGCGTTTCGTAAAGAACAGATCCTTGCAGCCGCTCAAGACAGAGCACAATCTGTTTTAAAACCTCTACCTTTAATGCATTTCACAGAGGAAAATACTAGTGAAACGAAACACATATTTGAATGTGAAGTTCTAAAATGCTTGGGCAATTCTTTTCAAGATTCCCCGGATACTTCAGCGCATCGTGCTTTGTACGACCCACACAGGTCTCTCCTCCTGAAGAACTATTTCACCACAGTAAGCCTAAAGGAGATTGCTTGCAAGGAAAATACGACGAAAGCCGCACGAGATAACGTCAATTTGCGAGAGGAAGTTGTTTATGTAGACAAGCTGTTTGGAGCAACGACAGAAAGCACGACCAGACCGAGTTCAGTCAGTAGCGCACCACGGCCGACCACGTCTGATGCGTCCGCAGCCCCGACATCTTCATGCGAACCTGGAGCCAACACATCAGCACAGTTTAAAAAGCTAGATGAATGCCAGTCATCACTGAAATTTGACGGCGAATTTGAGTCTGGAAACATTGACAAAGCTGTGTTCGTGACGGGCAGAGACCGGATACGCGCTGCTGCGCTGATTGCCCTAAAGAGCGGCAAGTTGGGGCCGTACGTAGTGCCAACCGAGGTTGATGTCGAATACGACATTACCATCCGCAGTGACATTGGCACGTCCGGAAACATCCAGTGGTTCTATTTCTCGGCGTCTGCACCCGAATTTTACGGCGGTGAGTACACTGGCGAACTTAAAAAGGTCTCATATCCTCTGCGTGTACGTTTTCAATTGGTGAATATGGAGAAAAATGACTCCTTGTATAATTATGGCATGCGCCCGGTCTGTAGAAGTGAGAAGCGCAGCAATCTTGGATGGGTGAATGTCGGAGAAGATATATGCTACTTCAAGAACGGGCGGAGCGTGGTGAAGAAGGTGAAGCAGCCTGCTACTGGAGAGAAGCACGCGGCGCACAAGTACGTACCTCAATACTCTATGGTGTTTACGTACACTTTTGATGGACCCGATACGGTGTACTTTGCACATGCTTTCCCTTATACATATTCTGATTTGCAGAAATATTTGTATTCATTGGAACAAGACCAGCAAATACGCGCTCTGGTCCGACGGCGAACCATGTGCTTGACTTTAGCAGGTAACCGGTGCGACATGCTTACCATCACAGGACCGTGTTCTTCTTTAGAAGAAAGTGAGTCTCGTCCAGCTATCATCATCTCAGCGCGTGTGCATCCCGGAGAGACGAACTCGTCATTTATGATGCACGGAATTATCGAATATCTTATCAGCAATTCTCCCGCAGCCGTACAGCTTCGACAACATTATGTATTTAAAATAATTCCGATGCTTAATCCCGATGGAGTCATTCATGGCAATTACCGATGCTCTTTATTTGGGGCAGACCTCAATCGGAAGTACTTATCGAACGCTCACACGTGCTACCCGACTGTCGTGGCTCTGCGTAACCTCATCCTGACGACTCAGCGAGGCAGAGGCGTTGCGATGTTCTTAGATTTGCACGGGCATAGTAAGAAAAAGAATGCATTTGTATACGGATGTGACGTGCAATATCAATTCGATAGTGCTCTCAAATCAAACGCGCACAAAACCATGTCCTTAGAGCAAATCGATACGCAACGGTTGTACACGCGTGTTTTCCCTCATCTGCTGAGTCGCATGTCAGACTTTGGCAATGCAGCAAGTGAAAAAATACCTTATTTCTCGTATCCAGATTGTTGTTTCAGTGTCGCGAAGTCCAAGACGGGAACCGGCCGCGTGGTCGCCTGGAACAATATTGAAGTGCAAGCGTCCTACACCATTGAACTGTCCTTCTGTGGGCCTGGAAACAATGCAGAAGTCAAAATATTGCGTAAAGCATTAACATCTTTTGTAGCAGATAAAGCAAACAGTGCGACAGACGATGCGGCTGTAAACGCTTGCTGTCAAGTGCCGAAGGA
>JACCDO010236958.1_pt1 | contig 20285 bp, 20 predicted proteins | sample 7446101 | NCBI WGS metagenome assembly JACCDO01 (sample SAMN15323440, study PRJNA562643) | freshwater metagenome | isolation source: river surface water | place: USA:Blue River Watershed | collected 2017-08-16
ACTTTATTGTTTGCATTTCCAAGTTGAATTTTTGGAAATTGTGTTCGCAGTTTTCCAAATAATTCTGATGCAATTTGATCTAAGTTTAATTCCATAATTTATATTGTTTTAAAAACTACATTTAGTACAATCCTTTTTTCTGAAATGATTGGACTTGAACTAGCATGAAATTGTTTTCCTTCAAAAACAATCGCTTTGCCTTTTTTCGGTGTTATTTTTTTTATAACATCTGTATATTCTTTTGTTCTAGGATAGGTATCATCAAAAAAATAAGTATCCCCGTCTGAATTATTAACATAATAAATCATAGACATAACGCTTTGATCGTCTGGATTAGTGTCAACATGTGGAAAGTGATGTTTGTCTATATGATTTTGAGGTAAAAAATTAAATTTAGCTTTTTTTACTGAAATATTTTTTTGAAGCCTTTTTGCTAAATTTTGAAGTATTGGTTCAATAAGGATAAAATGCTTACTGTTGATCTCATGTTCATCAACAAGAGTATGTACAAATTGACTAGGATTTATTCCTTGTTCATACACAAATTCTTTTTTTTCATTAGTTAAATTTGAAAGATCAATAGTAAAAGGGCAAAAATACCAAGGAAAATTACCTCCTAACGTAGTATCTTCAATTAGGATTTGCATGTCTTTATCTATTAGGTCTTCAAATATCATCATAGTTATATTTATGCTAGGGTAGACGAAATATAAATGGGCATTGGTAGCTCGTAATCTTCTTCATCCAACCCATCTGCTGTACTAAAGCTATCAAATACTCTAGAATCCCAGTCTGCTAATACTTGGGTCATACGTACGATTAACAACATTGCACTAACAAGATCGTCCGACTCTTCCATTTTTCCTTTAAATGAAACTCCTTGAGCAATAAAATTTTTAAGTTCAGATATCAGCGCCCTGCTGTTAATTTTCATTTTTCCGGATTCAATAAGATATTTTAGCCGCGCACAAGCCGATATTTTGTTTTTATGTGTAGTATTAAAACCCTTGCGAAATTTACGTACATGCCCTTTACGTATAGGTTCGCTTACAAATAATCCTGGAAATTGGTCTTCACCTATATCTTTAATACAGATTAAACCTGCTTCGCCAATATTATTATTTTCAATACTCCAGTAGATGTTATTAGAGTTTTCTTCGCCTATTTGATCTCGAATATATACTAAAATTTCTTTAAGAATTCGTATTTGTCCTTGAATAGGTGTTAAATTATGCTGCCATTCTCCTACTTGAACAAAAGTAGGCAATTCAACAATTTGTATTCCAGCACTGTTACCACCAGTGCCTAAACTAGGATCAAGACTTATTGCATATAAGTGCTCTTTGCTAATTTCTTTATACCAACGCACTTGTCCAAGGTTCATAATAGGATTTCGACCTTCCATGCCTGCTAGACAAATACTGTTAATTAAAGTTTCATCATAGACTAAGAATTCGCAATTATATTCACGACGAAATCTTTCTTCTCCAATGCGTCCACGTTCTGCTGTAGCCCATGCTTCGTCTCTGTCAGGGTGTTCACGCCAATGACAAGTGAAAGGAAAAAAACCGTTGACTCCAATTTCTTGTTCGTTGCCAAATTCGTCAAACTTTTTGTTAGCTTCTTTCCAAATAGTAGCAAAAGTATCTTCGTCTGAATTTGGTGTGCTAGTCATAATACACTTACCACCAGTTGCTAGTGTTGGGCTTATTGATGTCCAGAATTCGTCTGCAATGTTTGGAGGAACAAAGGCAAACTCATCACAATATAGTAAGGAGATAGACATACCGCGACCTGTATTACCGGTAGTAGTTGTACTAACAATTCTTGAGCCGTTATCAAATTCTATACTCCCTTTGTTATAGTTTACAACACCACATCGTATATGATCGGGACACAATTCATATGCATATCTAATACGTTGCATAATTTGTTGTGATCCTGTATATTTGTGGGCGCTGATTAAAATTGTTTGATCTGGATGAAACATTGCATACCAAAGAAGGTATCCTGCTGCACAAGTAGTTTTACCCATTTGTCGAGGTAACATATTAATGTTAAATCTATGGCCGTGATATGCATCCAACAGTTTAGTTTGGTAGTCATACGGCTCAAACAACATCTTACCTTTAACAGGATGTTGTATATAAAAGAAGTTGCCACAGAAATAATGATAGCCGTCGTCGTTGCTACACTTGAGCAAATCTGCAATTTGCTGCTCTGTAAATGTTTCTTTTGTATGTGCCTTTTTAGTTAAGACACCATCTAATGATTTAGTTGGCATATAGTTATTTACAACAAAAAACGGGCCTAGGGCCCGTTTTAGAATAAATTATGACAATTTATCTTGATTTTACATCTTGATAAAGATCATCTAATTTCTTTATCAATGATTCCATAGTCATAGGATTGCCACCACCATTTACTTTTGGAAATTCTAAACCTTTGCTGTGTAAGTCGTTGCCCGTTGGTGTTACTGCACCCGGTTGTGCATACATTTCATCAGGCTCGTTGGCAAATTCGTCTACTGGCATGTCGCTGACAACTACTGGCTTTTTCATAGGCATCATACCGTCATCTGGACCATCCATTTTGTCAATTAAATCGCCTAGGTCATGTGCATCACCGTGTTCGCCAGATCCACCATCTAGATTTTTAAGTATATCTAGCAAGTCTCGAATGCCTCCGGTACCGCTGCCACTCATATTAACATTCATGCTAACACTATCATTTTGTTTCATGGAATCCATTGGCCCCATACCACATTCACTTGACAGAGTTTCTTCTCTTTTGATATCGCCTGTGCCCTTTCCGTCAATTTTAATTTCTTCGCCGGGTGGTGTATTTTGAACAGCTTGACCGTAGGCATTACCTTCATTAGGTTCTTCAGTTACAGGCTGATCTAGCTCGTACATTCTTTGCATTAGTTCTTGAAAATTCATTTTGTTTTTCCTTTGCCGCTTATAGGGCTTTTAGCAGGTGAAGCTTTAGCAAGTTCAGCGGCTTTTTCTTTAGGTGCTTTTTTAGCTAGTAACGCATCGTTGACACCTTTATATTGTGTAGGGTCATTTCTTTTCTTTGATAACTCTTTTAAAAGACTTACAACATGTTTTTCGCCTACAATTTTTTGATTATTACTAGCAGGAAAATCACATTGACCTATTAAAGACTTTCCGCTTTCTGTTTCTTCGTTCTGCATGTCGGCATTTGTTTCTGCTTCTGCTTCTTCTAATGCTGTTCGTACTTTGATACGATCAGCTGGTAATCCTGTTTGTTCTGCAACATAGCTATGTAGAACTTGACTAGTTGTTGGATACTTTAAATCAATATCAAATACACAGACTTCTACATTTTCCATAGCAGGAAAGTCGGGTACTTTAGCTTGAATAGGTACAGTTTTAGATTTTGTAAATCCAGCAACCTCATATTTTTTAAGAGCAGCTTTCATTACATCTTCACAGTTTTCTGGTAGCTTTCCGGCTACTTTTAGTTTAAAACTATAAAGCTTTTCTTCTGCACTTTCTATTAGATACTCTTTAAATGATTTCATGATATAAATCCCAGTATAATATTTATTTCATATTCTTAAGTTTTTCAATGAGGCTATTGCGATCAGATACAATCACACCAGTGCCACTTACATCAACACTTCCTTCGGCATCGCCAGCATCTTGATCAAGCTTTTGTTTTTTAATTTGTAACTCAATCATTTTAAGTTTTTTGTCCACTTTAGCTGCTTTTGCGTCAATGGCATTTTTCAGCATAGTGCCAGCTACTTCAAATACACGCCCACTATATCTAGCTTCAACATTCATGCCTAAATCCATTAAGTCATCAAATGCATCTGTTGCTCGTTGTGCTAGTTCATCAAATTCTTTATCACTAATATCACCTAAGCCCTTTACTTGAGGTAACGCTGCGGAAATTTTATCAAATTCGCTTATTTCTCTTAGAAACGGTTGAGCTACTTCTTTAGCTTCTTCGCGCTCAGCCTTTTTAATAGTCTTTTTAGTTTCTGGTAAATTTAGAATTTCTTCAAGTTTTTTCATAATACTACTTATCCTTTACGACCATTGTGAAATAAGTCTTGTTCGTTGAGTATTCTAAATTTAAGGCCTTGTTTAGCACACCATTCTTGTGCTGCCCGCCATTTTACAATATTTTTTGCATACTGTATTTGATTATTGCGATTACGGCCAACTTTTTCGTAGATTGTTTGATTTTGCGGTTTTACTTCAATTATTTCACTATGTATTCGACCTGTTTTATCTGCATATTGTATAAAAAAATCTGGAACGTAAATTGTACCTTTTCCAGTAAAAGGATCTCGATAAGGTATTTTAATAGATTCGCTAGCCCATTTGATTATATTTGGGTTAGTGTCGCAAAATTTCATAAAGCTCCATTCCCAGGAACTTCTATATGTTGGTTGACGATTTCCTACGTATTTGTCTTCATTAATGACAACATACTTACCTTGGGCAAATCTGCGACTCATTGAACAATATTTCTACTTTCTAATGTTTCTTCTAAAACAGTTAATTTATAACCTAGTGCTGATCTTCTATCTCGATAAGTGTTAAGCACTTCTGTTACCATTTCACTTAATTTAACATCAGAGAATCCTTTTAGAGTATCTAAAAGTTTTAACGGATTAACATTTTCTAATCTAGCTTGATTGAGTAATACAATGCAAGTACTTCTAGCAGCTTGCTCATCAAATCCTCGTTTTAAGAAAAATCCTATAACTGCATCTATTTGATTACTAGGAAATGTAATTTGATGTAAGAAAAATTTGTCAAAGAAATTTCTTACTTCTTCGCTGCTATCTGTTTCTTCTTTTGAAGGTAAGTTATATTTTTTTTCAACTGCCATCTTATAAACCTGTTATACTTCTTTGTGTTGCTTTTGTTTTGATATCTTGATCATATACTGGAAATGCTGTATCATTTAACCCTATTCTACCCACGTTAGATATATTTTGATTATTTGTTATAGCTAGATTCCGACTGCTGTTAGCAACCCCTTGATTAGTTAAAGATTTAGTTTCTGTATATTGTTTTGCAGAATTGGGATTTTGCGCTAGTGTTGCAGGCAAATGGTTTTTGTAAGCTTGTGTTGGGTCTACTTTACGCTCTGCAGAATTAAAAATTTGCTCTTTTCCGTTTAATACACCGTTTTGTACTCCCGGTGCAGCACTACGTCCGCCACTGCCTCCTCCACCGCCTGCCTTTAATGGACTAGGAGTTTGGTCGTAATTTGACGATCCAAATCCGGGAGGACTACCAGGACCTGCGCTGCCGCTATCATAAATTACAGCATCGTAAGCAACAACCATAGTGTGTTCTGCCGGAGTAGTATCTGTCCAGTTAAAAACGTCGTGGCTCCAATTAACACATACCGGGTTAACTAGCTGAAATCCCTGCCATTTACGTTTAGCAAATGTATGAATTTTGATATAATTAAAAAACGGCACAACTGGTTCATTTTCTAAACCATATGAAGTTAAGGGCGGTCCTAAACTTTTTCCGTAAAGTCCGGCTTGTGCAGCGCCATGATCTCCAAATGTGTAACTATACCAACTTTCAAATATTTTTCTTGCTACACCGGAATTATCATCATAGAATTTAATAGTAACTTGTTGATAATTAAGATTCAACATAATTACATTACGTTTATTATATTGATTAGCAACTTCTGTATTAACTCCTATTTTAGGAGTCTCCATAGACTTAATTACTGCACTTAACTGTTGATTTGAGCCGCCCATGCTGCTAATAACAACATGATGTTGAAATTTTAATCTAGGGGCAAGAGCAAAATCGCCATCAACGAATGCTCTTGCAGCATGTTGAAAATCTCTTAGATTTTTTCCGCCGCTACTATTAAATTGTCCATTAGAATAACTTGCCATAACATTATTTATCTAGCCAAATAATGTATGTAGTTAATTTTAGTTCACAAAAAAAGCAGCTTTCGCTGCTTTTTTGTAGTGCTTATTAAGAACCAGGACCAGTAGCTGTAACGCCAAGTGTTCTTGGTACAGGTGCACCAACTCCACTTCCGCTTGGGATCTGCAAACAGTTGTCCGGTTGAATAGACAAATCAATTTGCACCGGCGATTGTTCACCGTAGCCTAAGTTTTGATAGTTTGCACTTACCACATAGCATCCGTACATTTCCCATGTTTCTAAAATGTTTGGAGTGCTTGCACCGTTTCCGCCATCTAGTATTTCTAATCTTAGCATGAACTTATAATCAATAGCACTAGCAGCACTAGCTTGTTCAAAGAAATCAAACTGTTTCTGCATTTGCTCACCAATTAGTTTAGCAACTTGACCAGTGGCATCGTCACGTAGGCTAACTGCAATAGGTTGCCATGTATGCTTACCGGCGTAGTTGATTTTACTGTTGTAAGTTTCAATTACTTGGTTTGCAAACTGTACGTTAGGACGACCAACGGTCATTACTTGCTTAGTAAGTTCTGTTGTAGGAGTAGAAACACCAAAATTTTCAAACATCATTCTAAAACGATATTTGAGCTTAGGCATTAGCATACCTTGTGCGCTAGCACTCTGATCACTAGCTAAAGGTACTGTAAATCTTGTTAATGTTGCGATTGCCATTTTTCAATGCTCCTCTATATTATAGTCCAGCAATTTCGCCAGTATTCTTTAAGCGTAGTGGAATGTAAATAAATTCAACTGCTTTTACTGGTTCAATCGCGATATCAATCCAAAGCTCGTTACGATCAATTCTGCTAGGAGTATTGTTAGACTCGTCGCAAACTACTAGGTAGTCATAAAGAGCACGTAATCCTACAAGTTCTAGTAGAAGGGCCTCAACTGCGGCCTTTACTTCATCTCTAGTAATCTTGTCGTTTGGTTCAAAAATGTATGGTTTAGCAAGTATAGCTAACTGTCTACGTAGATATACTACTAAACGAGCAACGTTGATACGATCTAATGCACTTGCTGCACGAGCTCGAGCTTTTTGACCGTAGTTAACAAGACCTGTTCCTGTAAAGAATGTAATAGGATTAAGTTTTGTTTCATATAGTGTATCACGTTGTCCTGTGTTAAGAGCAACTGATTTAAACTCGCCTTCATTGTTAACATAACCAACTGCTGTAGCATTTGTAATACCGCCACGACGTACACCTGCTGGCGCAAACCATGGATAAGCTACTTGATCGTTTAGAGCAATAACTCTTAACATCATGTGGCTTGGTGGAACAATAACATTGTTACCAAAGTTATCGCTTGTAAAGCCCCATGGATAGAACATGGCCATATATTCGTCAAAGCTTGCTGCTCCAATATCATTGTCTTCAACTGCGCCTAACTCATTGTTACCCCAACGTAGTAAACTAGTTGCATCTGGTGTTAATCGTGCTGGTGTGTCACCAACAACAAACGCTGTTAACCCACGATCGTAGTTTAAGTTAATTAGCTCACCAATAAGCTCTGGATAACCTGGGCAAGCAATTAAGTTAAAGATACGTCCATCTTCGTCTCTAATTTGCTGATTACTGTTAGTAGTTGCTTGTAGTGCTCTAACAACAACTTTACGTTGTGCCTTACGACCAAAGCTGCCAGAACCGTCATCTTGGTTATTAGATACTGTTACCCAACGATGTGGATAGTAGTCGGCCATTGATTCTCCGCCAGTGCTTGCTGGATCAAAACGAATATTGTCGTCTGCTGTGTTAATATAATCACGACGGAATTCTTTTACGTTGTATCCGCTACGACGTAGGTTCCATAATAACATACCTTTTGGATACAGTGCTGGATCTGGGGCGTCGAAGTCAACATAGTTACTGCTTAACAAGCTAACAATGTCACCTGCTTCGTCGCTATTTGCGCCAGCAGTATTATAACGTGCGTCGGCAAATAGAACACCATCTTCTGTACTTTGATCTGTTTTATCTAGCAATACCCAACGCTTTTCAATTGGTAAGTTTGCAAGATCGTAATTAAATCTATAAATTTGTGGGAAATTCTCCATGTCGTCGGTACTAATCCACAAGTCACCTGTTACTAGATCAGTTCCGTCGCTTTGTAGTACTGGAGGTGTAGCACTTACAAGAGGACCATTTGGATCTGTGTTTGGATTAGCAGGGTTTGTATTGCCATAATCTGCATAATTATGATACCCAACCCATTTATCACCGTCATGAATTAGAATATCAATTTCATCAACAACAGAGCTATACCATAAACGTCCGTCTACGGGGATTCGTGTTGGCTCATCTGGGGATGCTGCATACACAAGAGGTTCCCAACTACTTACAACATAATCGTGTAATGAATCACCTTCTGGCTTGTCAAATACAAACTGTGTACCTGTACGATAAGTGCCAGAACTTGGTTCATAGTCATATGCACTAACACCGTAATCTACTAAAGGAGTGCCAGTACCGTCTTTCATACGGAAATCACCGCCTATTTTGTGCTTAATTAGCACACGGTTTTGTGTATCAACTTCTGCTTCAATATTTGTAAACCCTGCTGCATTAATTGCTTCGGCCATTAAGTCAGCGTCTGCAATAGTTCCTGTAGCAGTCCAACTTACAGTTTTATAGCTGTAAGTACCATCGCTATTATAATCACCTAACACGGGACTGCCTTGGAGGCTTTCTGCAATTCTAAAAGACTTTGCACCAGCTGTAACATTACCTGCTAACACTTTCTGTGTTTGCATAATGGTAGCAGTCTGTGCGCCGCCCTTACGCCAAAGTTTCCAAGATGCTAGCCTTGGACTATCATCTGTACCGTTTTGTTCTGTATAGTTAGTTTGAATATATAATGTTCCGACAGGAAGACCGATGCCGCCACCTGCTTTGTCTAAATTATATAGTGCTTCGTGACCGTTAGCATAGAGAGGACTTTCAACTCTTTCCCATGCACTGGTTGCATCGTTCCAACGCTTAACTCTCCAACGTGAACCTAAGTTTGGTTCTGTTGTCTTAATCCATACAGAACCTGTAGGACGAGGAGCAGCATTTGATGCCTTCCATTGTGGAACTTGTGTGTGCTTGCTGATGGTTAATCGTGGTGCATAGTATGAACCTACTTTAATACCAAGTGTTCCCCCGGTTGAACCAACTAGTGTACCAGTACCATTAGTAATAACAACACTATTAGCTAGTGTGCTATCTTCTGGGTTCATTCCCTGAGCGCCGTCGGAATAAATTTCTAACTTTCCGTTAACTACGGAAGCACTAATTCCTTGTCCAGCCATCTTAGAATTGATATCTGTTACAACACTTGCAATAGTTACACCAGCAGTAATTGTTACACCGTTGATTAAGAACGTCTGTCCATTGCTTGAGTTAAGGTTTGGATTGATAACCGTTCCTGTTACCACTGGCCAGCTCTTAAACCAGTCATTAGATCCAACTTGAACCCACTGCCCTGGGTCTTGCCCTGGAGCAACTCCTCTGCTTCTGTACCATAGTGTACCAGGAACAGATGTTGTTAGCTTAGGAGTATCTGGATCATCGTCAACCATTACTACTGCATATGTTCCAATAGCGCCAACTGAAGCAACAGGTCCTCCTGTTAGAGGATCTACTTTTGTTGAATCTGTAACTACTAATGGAATTTTATTAGTAAATTTTTGTCCGCCACGTGTTGTTACAGGTGCGCCATTCCACTCAAAAATACCAAATGCTGTGATACTGGTATCTAACCAATGAGTTCCATTTGCTGGACTTGAATCTGGCTCATCTGCTCGTGCGTCTAATTGATTAAGATCAATGTCTGCACGTACAACAAATGCACGGTTACTTACACCTAACAAGCTATAAGCAGCTTGTAGACCGTATTCGTTTTGCTCTCCAGCATGAATAGGATTATTGTTACTATCAGTTTTGAAGATTGGGTCTCCAAACGTGTCTCCTAAATCACGCTGACTTGTTAGAAGATAAACTTCTCCAGCGTTGGCTTTAAGTGTGCCCGGGGCGGTACCGGTACCTCCGCTGTTTGGTTTGTTTTCAGCAGAGGCAACAATAATGAGAGGTACTGTGCCAGGAGCTGCTGGTGTATAGAATGATTCGTCAATTACTTTGACTTCTACGCCTGGTGAACTTAATGCCATCTTGGAATCTCCTAAGGTTTTTGTTCTACTAGTATTTATTGTATTGTACCAAAAAATAGCTGGTAATAACAGGCCAAAAAGGGGCCAAAAAGGGCAATAATAAATAGCTTTATGACTAGACCTTTATGCTCTTGCGGCTTAAGACCAGCAGCTATTAATTATAAAAAACAAGGAAAAATCTATTATAGATCTAAGTGCGAAGTTTGTTTACGATATGGAGGTAACGAAAAAGGTTTACCTAAATGGTATCAAGACGGATATCGTATGAAGTTATCTTGCGAAAAATGCGGATTTAAATCAAAGTATAAAGAGCAATTTAATGTGTATCATGTTGACGGAAACTTAAACAATAGTAGACACATTAATCTTAAGACTGTGTGTGCAAATTGCCAACGGCTTCTTCATAAAGAAGGGGTTCAGTGGCGTCGAGGTGATCTTCTACCAGATTTTTAAGTTGATTAAACAAGTCGTCAATAGTAGAATCATTGGAGATTGTATGATCAATTGCACCGCCTACCCAGCTTGTTTCGCTACTATGAATTTTTAAAGATTCAATTCTTGCTCGACTAATTGCCCAGCTCATATTAGTAGGTCCAGAATTAACGTTAACAGCATCCTGGTACCATTCGGGATCAGCACCTCGCTTAACCCTAACTACTAGGCCACCTGCATTATGAATGGCACGAATTTCGTTAGGGAAACGCACATCACTAATAACAATATTGTCTTTGGTTTTACGCATCTTATTTTCTAAGCTGGCAATCCAAATGTCATCATGGAATCCGTTACGGCAAACTTCAGTGCCCCAATATTGCAGAACCCAACGAGGAGTTAATTTGGGCATTTTAAGCCTTTCTGCCCACCAAGGATCAACTTGTTCGCGCCACTCACGTGCTTCTTTAGTGCGGCCTTCGAGGAGTGTGCGATCCCAACCAAATACTGCGGCTACTGCATCTTTGAGTGTATTTGCAAAACTATCTCTTCGAAATCCGTGAAAGTTAACTAGGTAATCTGCGGCAGTATCTTTGCCTGAGCCAATAAATCCAACGAAGCCGATGATCATAGTATCTCCTTAGTGATACTATATATTACAGCGTCTTTACAAGATTGTCAAGAGTGATTATACACCATATTTGTTGCGTTTGGACTTCGCAACTGGACTAGTTGTATTAGTGCTTTTGAGTTCTTGACTAGGTCCCTTTGATACAATTGTAGTTCCAGATATGCCTTGATTTTTAGCAGCCTTATTGACAATATCCTCGTCTCCTTGACTGTACATCCAAACAGCTGGAACGTCTTTTGCAGGGCCTGCTTTTGGTGCGTCGTCATCTGGTGCACCTGCCATTGCTACGCCAAATCGATACATACCGTAATATTGATCTATATCTTTAAACTGTTTAGCATGAGGAGCACTACGTCTAGCATTTTTGCTTAACTTTTTTTCTGCTTTTTCGTTTAAAATTTCGTATGCTTTCATTAGCCTATTACCCAAGTATAACCGGTACCGCCTGATACCAGTGTTTCAAGTTCTTTATCTAATTTTTCTATTTCGGCTTTCCCGTCTGATTTTAAATCGGCACCATTTAGACTGCCGCCGCCTTGTGGTCCTGCAATGCTTTGAAACTTACTACGTGCTTCTCCTAGCATTAGTTTACAATTTGCTAAAGTATAATCTTTAACCCATTGTTTGGCGTATAAATCTTCAATAATTACATAATCTGGTCTATGATTTTGACAACGTAGCAATAAAGTTTCACCTTCGGTAAATGGGCGCTGTAGCACCCTTAATGTACGACTAGTTGGAATCCATTGAAATTCAATATAACTACCAAAAATTTTGCCTATCATTTCTTGATAACTGGCAAACATATAGTAAGTAGCAATACCCCCTAGCATGGTGCTGTTTAGCAAATACGTATTTGTATAAGCTAAATTAAATGGCTCAAAGTTTGTTCCTGTACCTCCACCAGTTCTAGAACCTAGTGTTCTACGAAAAACTGATTGTACATTGATAACTTCTTGTGGAAGAATATAATCATTACGGTCTTTTTCTAGTTCTAAAAACATATAGCTTTCTTCAACCGAATTTGGGCTGCGTTGACGAAATCTAGTTATAGCTTTTTCTAGCGCCGTTTCGTAATGAATAGGATCTAGTTCAACATCAATCATGCCGTCACCTAACATAGTGCGGCAATAATCAAATACTTTTTGTTTAACGGCTTGCGGATTATCTGACATTCCATTCTCCCTATATATTTATTCGCTAAATATTATACTATGCCCCGTTTATCAATTTACAAGCCGGAAAAAGGCGCAGATTACAAGTTCTTAGACCGAAACATTTCAGAAATGTTTCAGGTGGGCGGAACCGATGTTTTCCTGCACAAATACCTAGGTCCTAAAAATCCGTTAGAAGGAGAATCTACTGCGGATAAACCTATGTATGATGTTATTAAAGAAACAAATATACAAGATTTGTTATTTTTAGAAAATCGTGATCGAAAGTACGATTCAAGCATTTATACACTACGTGGCATTTATAATGTAGCCGATATTGATTTTAATTTAAGTCAATTTGGTCTAATGATTGACAATGACACAGTTTTTATGACTGTGCATATTAATGATTTTGTTAGTACTGTTGGGCGCAAACCCTTGTCGGGCGATGTAGTTGAGCTACCGCATTTAAGAGATGAATTTGCACTAAATGATTTTGACGTATCCTTGCCACGATACTTTGTTATTGAAGATGTAGGCCGCGCAGCAGAAGGTTTTAGTCGAACATGGTATCCTCATTTATATAGATTAAAGTTAAGAAAAATCAGTGACAGTCAACAGTATGCAGATATTCTAACTAAACCAGCAGACACAACTGCAAACTTCTTAGGCGATTGGGATGCTGCTGTTGGTTATAAAGCTGGTGATATTATTAGATATCAAGGAACTCTTTATACTGCTAGTACTACAGTTCCTGCCGGAACTTTACCTATTGATACAAACTACTTTACACCTTACGGTGGCAAGAGTTTACAAGATGTACTAAGCACTAAGACTAAGAATTTAGAAATTAATGATGCTATCATAGCACAAGCAGAAGTAGATGCACCAAAGAGCGGTTATGAGACACAGCACTTTTATACATTAGCTTTAGACGAAAACGGAAATCCTGCCGTCATTAGTGCAGACGATGCTACCCCGCCACCGGATACCTCGTCAACTACGATGACAGCCGATCGTGAAATGCAGAGACCAAAACGCTCTGGTTACTCGGGATATTTGTTAGGAGATGGGGTTCCACCAAACGGTGCAGATTTTGGATTTGGGTTACAATTTCCTATTAATGCGCTTAAAGATGATTATTTCTTACGCATTGATCTAATGCCAAATAGGTTGTTTAGATATGATGGTCAACGCTGGATTAAAATTGAAGATGCTGTACGTCATACACTGACAAATACCGACACAAGAGATACACATCGTTTAGGATTTATTAATAATACCAAGTGGACTTACTTACAAGAACTAGCTAATGATTTTGTAGCTTATAATCAACAAGCTATAGATAATGGTGTTAATACTATATTAACCAATATTAATTACGATGATTATCATACTGCTCCTTATGTGGTTATAAAGCAGTCTGTAATTATATTTGATTATACTAATAATCTTGATAATCCAGATTTAGTCTCATCGTATACACAAATAGTTGACGGTTCGCCTGTTGATTTTATTCAAATTAATTTACCAGACGGACAAACATTGCCATTACCTGGACAATGGGAAGTTGGCTTGTTTAACCATCGCGAAGCAGAGCGTCAAAGCATAAGCAAAGCACTTCGACCTAAGGCAGATTTCTAATGCAATTTTTTTACGACGGACAACTTAGAAGATACATTACACAAATTGTTAGGCTACTGTCTAACTTTGTTGTTAGGTACAGCGATGGTACACTAGTTCGTGTACCTGTGATGTACGGCGATCAAGATAGACAAGCTGCTTCTATTATTGCACAGAATAGTGAAAACACAATACAAAGCGCACCTAGAATTGCGGTATATGTTAGCGAACTTGATCTTGAGAGAGAAAGATTAAGTGATGCTACGTTTGTAGGTAAATTACATATAAGAGAGCGTTCAATTAACGAAGAAACTGGTGAATACACTTACTCTCAGGGTAATCAATACACAGTTGAACGATTAATGCCTACACCATTTGGTCTTACAGTTAAAGTTGATATATGGTCAACTAGTACAGAACAAAAATTACAGATATTAGAACAAATTCTTACATTGTTTAATCCTAGTTTAGAAATTCAAACTACTGACAATTACATTGACTGGACTAGTTTAAGTGTAGTCGAATTACAAGACGTAAGTTTTAGTTCTAGAACAGTTCCAACAGGAACTAATAGTGCAATAGATATTGCCACACTCACCTTAAAAACACCTGTCTGGTTAAGTCCTCCTGCTAAAATTAAAAAATTAGGTATTGTTACTAGTATTGTTAATAATATCTACGGAGGAAAAAGTGATCCAGTCTTAGACTATATTGACGGTTTAGGTACAGACTATGCTACAGGACAAATTGATCCGGTTGGCAAATTATTTGATCAAAGAATTAGTATAGGAAATTACGATATCCTAGTAGAACAAAATACAGTTAAAATTAAAAGTAATGTAACTGGTGCTAGTACTTGGTTATCCTGGGATCAAGCTATAAAACAGTTTCCTGGAAAATTAACTTCGGGTCTTAGTAAAATATTCCTTAGGCAACCAGATGGTACTGAAGTTGTTGGAACAATAGCACTATATCCAAGCGATTTTACTATCCTAATAGCAGAATGGGATCCAGATACATTTCCATCTCCTACAGGAATTCCGGGACCTTCACGATCACCTAGTGAATACGGGTTCTATGATGCCATTGTAGATCCTACAAATTTTAATCCTAAAAGACCTAACAAAGAAAAAACAGATCAAACAGTTGCGCCAGGTAGAAGATACTTACTTGTTGATAGCATAGGAGGAAGTATTCGAGATACTTACATTTCAAGCAATAAATCAAACATAGTACATACAAACGTTCTAGCAAAGAAAGTTAACGATCATAAATTATATGTCAACGGAAGTGAAGTAATTTCTAATCCTCAACCTAACCCAGTTTACTATGATAAACCGTCAAAGAATTTTACTGGAGCATCTCAAAATGCTACATTTGATGTAACAGTTAATTTAGCCAATGCATCATACGGTGCTAGTATTAGTAATCCAGGTAGTGGGTACAGTTCTGGAGACAGTTTACGAGTAAGAGGAAGATTTTTAGGCGGTGCTAATGTCATCAATGACTGTTTAATTACAGTATTAAGTGTTGGACTATCTGGCGAAATACAAACTATTAATGTTAAAGGTATACCTGCAGACAGAGAATTTATCATCGTTGCTGCTAGTGAATTTAATGTTGATGACGAAATCACTTACGAACTAAACCTCAATGAAGACGGGCCAGATGCTTGGAAGAATTCCGACGGTAGCGATGCTTACGCAGAAGCTAACGATATTGTTGAGTGGGACGGATCTAAGTGGGTTGTAATTTTTAGTGCTGAAGAAGTTTCTGATGAACTAGTATACCAGACTAATTTTTATACTAAAACACAATATAAATGGGATGGAGTAAAGTGGAGCAGATCTTTTGAGGGTGAATATAAGAGGGGTCAATGGAGAATAGCTCTATAAAAGATATTGAATGCTCTGGTGCATTAATTTGTTCAAGAGATACTAAAAGATTTTTGTTATTACAAAAAAGCTCTGGTAAACATAAAGGATATTGGGGATTAATAGGTGGTACTCATCTTGACGGTGAGTCAGCATGGCAGGGATTATCACGAGAAATTAAAGAAGAAATAGGCGAGCAATCTATTATTAAAACTATACCTTTAGAAAGATTTGTCAGCAACGATCAGCATTTTAAATTTCACACTTATTTTTGCTTAGTTAAGAAAGAATTTATACCTACCTTAAGTGATGAGCATGTTGCTTGGGGGTGGTTTAATGTTGAAATGTTTCCAAAACCTTTGCACAAAGCTTTAGAGCTTAGTCTACGTAACAAAGTTATACAAACTAAAATACAAACAGTTATTGATCTTATTGATATTTTTTAAAGTTGAACTATTGATTCGTGTTCTAATCCTTGAAAACTTCTACCTCGCCATTTGACATATTTAATATTAGGTAATTTTAAAGTTTCTCGATAATCTTTAAATTTGTAGTGAGTTAGTTCCATGCGATGAGCAACTATACTTACCGAATTTAATTTTTCAACAGCATTATTGATCATTCGTTGTGTTAAAGACTTTTGTGCTACCTCTGGCGTTATTTGATTAGTACCTGCTAATATCCATTTCCATATAGACCAACCAGCAGCGCCTGGGTAACTAGGAAAATCATAGACTGTTGGAACTCGAGATTTACACGTCTCTTTTAAATCTTTATTAAAATCTGTTAGTGTATTACCAGAAGAAATATATCTCCAAAATTCACTATCTTCTCGACCTCCAAGATAATGACTGACAAGAAATTCTTTATAGTCATCAAACATTCCGTTAACTCGTCGATTGTACAAGTTTCTAGAAGCATGATTTAATGTATCTTCTTTTGTTTCTTTTAAAAATTCAAAAGTAAAATGTTTTAACTGTTGTATAGTTGAATGAATACTAGTTGCTTCTAATGGTTCAGCAAAAGATCCAGCAAGACCAATAGCTAGACAATTTTTAACCCAAGTGTTATCTAATCTTCCAGTGTCAAATCTAAATTGTTTAATAGGAACAATTGGATGTCCTATTGCTTGTTCTATTTCGGCTTGGGCTTGATCAAATGTGATAAAATCTTCGCTAAATGTATATCCGCATCCTTTTCTACTTTGAATTGAAGCTTCCCAATACCATCCTGCTTTTTGTGCCCATGCTACACTGTATGATTTAGGTGCTTCGTTTTCTTTGTAATCAACAAAGAATGGTAATCCGGCATTTACTGGTAACCATTTTTTATAACTTACCCAGTTAACTTCTAATTTTTTCATTAATATTCTTGAAAAACCAGAAGCATCTATAAAAAAATCTCCGTTGTGAGTTGTTTGATCCTCAAATAACAAAGATTTTATATTTCCCTGTTCGTCTAAATTTATATCAATAACTTTTTTATCTATTAACTTGCAATTAGAATTACGCAAGGCAATTTTTTCAAAATATACTGCTGCTGCTTGAGCATCAAAATGAAATGCATGGGATGTTTCTTCAAATTCGTGGGTTATTTTACTAATAGGAGATATATCATATTCTATCAAACTTCCCATAAAGGTTCCTAAATGTTTCTTTTCAAAATTTTGAGCAACTAAGTAAGTGAAAACATCATCTGGTATATTAGAATTTGTTAGTGTGCCGTCAATAGGTCCTATATATCCCTTGGTAATATCTTTAGTCCAACCTTTATGATAGATTCCGTATTTAGGCATTGCTTTAGTTTCTTTTAAAAACTCAAATGGATCGATACCAAGATCTCCGTAGTAACCGCAGACTAGGTCGGTTAATGCGCCGGTTACTGCTTCACCGGCTCCAAGTATCCCAACAGTTTTAGATGCTATCACAGTAAAATTATGATTAGGGTGATTTCTAGAAATCATTAATGCTGCCAGCCACCCAGCAGTCCCGCCGCCTAAAATAGTAATGTTCATAACAATTTTTCCAATAATTTAGCTTGATAAATAAAGTGCTAATATTATTTATTTTTTATGAAAATTGAAACTCTGTTTACGAGCTTTATAGCATCTACAACTCTACCCGATGTTGATAATGATGAATTAATAAAATATGCCTATCAATGTAAAGACACATCACAGGGTGTTATAAAAAGCAATGCTTTTGGTTGGCAAAGTGACCCGCTAACTGTTCCGAATAAAGAAGTTGGAAAGTTAGCTAATCTCATTCATAATAATATTTCATCGGTTGCAGATTGCTGGAAATTAAGAAATGATAAAACATTGATTTCTTTAGAAAACATTTGGATCAATATTAATTCTAAGGCGGCATTTAATAGGCCTCATGTTCATCCAGAATCTTTATTTTCAGGTAGTTATTATGTAAAGACACCTAGTCAAGAAGGCGGTGCTATTGTATTTGTTCATCCAGCTGTTAATTTTCAATATCATTTAAATGCTGATATTGTAGAAGATTGGAATGATTTTACATCAGCATCATACCGTATTTTTCCTAAAGCAGGAGACTTATTAATTTTTCCATCTTTCTTAGTTCACTATGTAGAGCCAAACACTACAGATGAAGACAGAATTTCAATTGCATTTAATGCAGGACTAGTAAAACTATGAATAAATTTGTGATATTAGGGGGCGGAACAGCTGGATGGATTACTGCGTTATTTGTTAGGAGAACATTCCCACATTCTCACATTACTCTTATCGAAAGTAAAGAGATTGGAATTGTAGGGGTTGGTGAAGCAACTACTCCGCACCTAGTTGATTTTTTAAAGGATCAAGATATTAATATATTTGAACTTTTAAAAAAAACAAAAGGAACAATAAAAAACGGTATTAATTTTGTAAACTGGAACGGAGATCAAAAACAATACTTTCATGATTTTTTTGAAAGATTAACTAATTTTGAAATTCCTAACGTTTATTCAACAGGATGTGAAGATTACTTTAAGAAAAAAGTAATTAATAATAATTTATCGCTTAATGATTACATTTATCAACAAAAATTAGCTTATTCAAATAAGGTTGATTTAAAAAATACTAATTATGCATTGCATTTTGATTCTGCTTTATTTGCAGAATATTTAGAAAATATTGGTAGGAACAGAAATATTAATGTACTAGACGATATATTACAAGATACAACATTAGATGAAAATGGATTTATTAAAAGTTTAAAATTACAATCTGGCAAAACTGTTGATTGTACATTTGTTTTTGATTGTACTGGTTTTTCTCGATTATTAATAGGAAAACTGTACAAATCAAAATGGAAGAGTTATTCAGATTTTTTGCCTGCTAAAAAAGCAATACCGTTTTGGTTAGAAAAACAAAAAATTATTAAACCATACACAGACAGCATTGCACTAAAGAACGGTTGGATGTGGAATATTCCTTTGCAACATCGCACAGGTGCTGGATATGTATTCGACTCGGATTACATTACTGTTGATCAGGCAAAGCAAGAAGTTGAAGAATATTTAGGACAAGAAATTGAAGTTAGAAAAATAATCAATTTTGATCCTGGAAGATTTGAACAAGTATGGATTAAAAATTGTTTAGCAGTTGGTCTAAGTTCCAATTTTTTAGAACCTTTAGAATCAACATCATTGTGGTTAGTAAGAAGTCAGTTATTTAATTTTAAACAATTTATTAATGAAATAAACAATCCAGATCCTTACAGTCAAGAGTTATACAACACAATAGCTAGAGAAGAAGCAGATGAAAAAGCTCATTTAATCTATTTTCATTATCTTACTAAAAGAAAAGACAGTGACTTTTGGAGGGAATTCCGAATAAAAAATCCTGTTCCAGAAAAATTTGCTCATACATTATCTCTTGTAAAAAAAGGAAATATAAGATTTTTTAATTTTCATGACACGCTTAGGCCATCAATTTTTCCAATGCAAAGTTATCTAATGATAGGTCATGGGTTAGGCATATTTGAATCAAAATTTAATTTAGAAAATTTTGATCACGTTAAACCGTCATTAGAAGAATACAAAGATTTAATAACTCGAGCTTGCAACAATGCCATACCCCATGAAGAATTTTTACTACATTTATAAGAAGGATTAATATGATAATTTTAGGTATTCAAAAACACCATCTGTCATCTGTATGTTTGTTAGAAGATAACAAAATCATTTATTTTAATCAAGAAGAACGCTTATCTAGAGAGAAAAAAGATTCGTCATTTCCTTTATATTCTATCAAAGAAGTAGTTAAGATAGGTAAAAAAATAGATGCACTGGTAATCACTGGGTATGAAAGTTATCGCGGCGAAGACCACTCAATGATTAACTTAATACGCAAGTTAGGAATACAACTAGCTCCAAGATTTAAATTTTATTACAATAACAGAAATCATCACTTATCACATGCCGCTAATGCGTTTTATAATTCTGGGTTCGATG
>JACCDO010520190.1_pt1 | contig 20280 bp, 13 predicted proteins | sample 7446101 | NCBI WGS metagenome assembly JACCDO01 (sample SAMN15323440, study PRJNA562643) | freshwater metagenome | isolation source: river surface water | place: USA:Blue River Watershed | collected 2017-08-16
CCTTGAATACCTTGAACTCCTTGAGGACCTTGAGATCCTTGAAGTCCCTGAATACCTTGATTACCTTGTAATCCTTGAATACCTTGAACTCCTTGAGGACCTTGAGATCCTTGAAGTCCTTGTCTTCCTTGATTACCTTGTAATCCTTGAATACCTTGAACTCCTTGAGGACCTTGAGATCCTTGAAGTCCCTGAATACCTTGATTACCTTGTAATCCTTGAATACCTTGAATTCCTTGAAGACCTTGAGTGCCTTGAAGTCCTTGTCTTCCTTGATTACCTTGTAATCCTTGAATACCTTGAATACCTTGAGGACCTTGAGTGCCTTGAAGTCCCTGAATACCTTGATTACCTTGTAATCCTTGAACTCCCTGAATACCTTGAGGACCTTGAGTGCCTTGAAGTCCCTGAATACCTTGATCACCTTGGGTTCCTTGAAGACCTTGAGTACCCTGGAATCCTTGATATCCTTGAGTACCTTGAGTACCTTGATTACCTTGAGTGCCTTGAAGACCTTGAGTACCTTGATCACCTTGAGTACCTTGAAGACCTTGAGTACCTTGAGTACCTTGATCACCTTGAGTACCTTGAAGACCTTGAGTGCCCTGGAATCCTTGATATCCTTGAGCACCCTGAAGTCCTTGTGTACCTTGTATTCCTTGATCACCTTGAGTACCTTGAGTGCCCTGGAATCCTTGATATCCTTGAGTACCCTGAAGTCCTTGTGTACCTTGTATTCCTTGTGTACCTTGCCTACCTTGAGAACCTTGAATTCCTTGAGAACCTTGATTACCCTGGAAACCTTGTGTACCTTGAGTACCTTGATTACCCTGAATACCTTGATTACTCAATCCTTGAGTACCCTGAAGTCCTTGTAAACCTTGAGTACCTTGAGTTGTTCCAGCTAATCCCTGAACTCCCTGAGTACCTTGATCACCTTGAGTACCTTGAAGACCTTGAATACCTAGACCTTGACTACCTTGTCTTCCCTGCCTTCCTTGTACACCCTGTATTCCCTGACTTCCTCTAGCACCTTGAGTTCCACCACCCTGCATTCCTTGCGATCCTTGAGTGCCTTGGGATCCTGGAGAATTTTGAATACCTTGAGATCCTTGAGTTCCTTGCCCAGGAATACCTTGTGTCCCTTGAGATCCACCACCTTGAATACCTTGAGATCCTTGGGTGCCCTGATAAGTTGTGCCTTGAACTCCTTGAAATCCCTGACTACCTTGATATCCTTGAATACCTTGAGTACCTTGAGTACCTTGCATTCCTTGTATACCTTGGGATCCTTGTGTTCCTTGAGATCCTTGAGATCCTTGAGATCCTTGATATCCCTGATGTCCTTGAGTTCCTTGAGTTCCTTGTGTACCTTGTGAACCACCATATCCTTGAGTTCCTTGCAATCCTTGATTACCTTGCAATCCTTGATTACCTTGTGAACCTCCACCCTGTAATCCTTGATACCCCTGATATCCTTGAGTTCCTTGCGTCCCTTGAAAACCTTGAGATCCAATTTTTCCTTGAGTACCTTGAGTACCCTGAAGACCTTGTGTACCTTGTCTACCTTGAGTTCCTTGTAATCCTTGAGTTCCTTGTGGTCCTATCTCTCCAATTGGTGGACCCCATGTAACACCAGCACCTGTAGAAGTAAGAACAGAATATGCAGTACCTACTAAATTAAAATTATCATATATTGGTCCCGTAATTCTTAATGAACCTTCAATATGCAATTTTTGTGTTGGTATTGATGTTCCAATACCAACTCTTCCAAAAGTTGGTGTGTAGTAAAAATCAGAAGCACTTAAAAAATTGCCATAAGTTTCACCAACTCCTGTTTGATTAAATATAATTTGATTATTATCTCCAGGGGCAAAAACACGAATCGTAGAAATAGTACCTGAAGCAGTTGCGAAGATTGCGTTTCCGCGAATATCTAATTTTGTTACACTATTGGCAGTTCCTACTAGATATCCTTCATCGAAAACAGAAATACCTCCAACAAATAATGCCGGTGCAGCTAACTGCCAATATCTATCATATGTTGTTTGTGTAAATTTTGGATTATCAACTTTAGGTGTAACAAGAACATAATAATTTTCGGATATTGGAAGTGGTCTTTCACCAGGATATCCCAAATTAGGTTCTGCTTCTTCTAATCCAAGATATAAATGTCTATCTGTATTGAGACCACTAAAAGAACGAACTTTTTGTCTACCACTAATATATTTTTTCATTATTCAATCATTATTAAACAGTACTATTTTCGAGAATGCTACACACAAACTCCATCTGCAAAGGTCCAACTAAACCTCCATTAACATATGTATGTTGAATATTATTGATTACACCACTAATTGTTTCAAATATTGTACTTCCTACTCCTCCAGTAACTTTAGTAACCTCAAATGATGCTTGAGGAGACGGAAATATTGTAGTTGTTGCAGCACCGGCATATGAGTTGCAAGAAAATTTCAATCCACTCATCGTAATCTCTTGACCAACTGAAAAATTATGAGGTTGATGAGTAGTAATAGTTGTCAATCCACTAATATTATCATATTTGCAATCAAATACCGAAACAATACCTGTCTGCGTTCCTTCAATAACAATAGAGTCAGATACAAGTGCAGTTCTTTCTAATACTAATCTACCATCAATGATTACTAATGAATCATTTGGTGGAACTTCTGCTTCTTTAATAATTCGGTTATTTCTTACGTTCTTAGTTCTGTTTGCAATTCTTCTATGCGTAAAGGTAATTGTTGGATAAGTTTCTATTCCAACATTTGATACTTGAGCATAGAGTAAAATAGCAGACACACCAACTGGAGTTGAATAGACTACTTGTTCACCAGGAGCAACCGGGAGTGCTATTGTCAAAAATTTATTAAGAGGTGCAATTGCCATATTTTATCTTAGCGCAAGAATTAGAGGTGTAACTTCTGCTTGAATTGCTCTACTAAAATCTCTACCACGAACTGTTCTTGTAGTTTGATCTATAGTTAGTCCTTCACCAATTTGAAAGTCACCTTTTTGATTGGTGCTAGTGAATGGAATTTGTGCTCCATTTCTAGAAACAATTTGATTTTCTGGAATTGGAATTCCACCCTTTTGGGGGGTTGAGATATTTATATCTGTTCCAGTACCAATATATTCAAATGAATGACTACTGGTCAAAATACGACTAATTCTAAACATATCAATTGGATCTTCTTCAGTAACAATAAATGGAATAAATTCATTAAATGTTACAGTACATAAACCTATATTACCTGTTGTTCTTGGTGTTATTAATATACCTGGAGTGATTCCACCATCAGGTGAAATTGATTCTTTTATTATATCAAATAAATTTGCTACAGTGGTTACCTGGTTTGCGCAAGTATTTGAATTTGCATATCCATAAATTGGATCAGCTAAAACATTAGTATCAATAAATTGATTTGGATCAAATTGTTCATTTTTGAGTGCTTTTATTGAAAGTATTTTTGCTGTTTCTATTCCAACACGGGTTGCTGCTTCTTCTCCAGCAATAACTGATGGATTATTAAGATAAAAATACGCAGCATCATAAACTTTATCAGTTCCATCATACTTTAAGTTATACGCTACAGAATCTATAATTATTCCTAAATCTCTTTTACAAGTTGCAATTCCTGCACTAGACGAATCGTAAGGATATCCACTTCCCACAATTGCATCAAATGAACTATTAATAATTAGTTGTCTATTTTTAGTAATTAAATTATAAGCATCAAAATCTCTTCCTTTTTTATTTCCAAGTGCTGTTCCAGGTTTTGGTAATACTGGCTCTGTTGATTCTAATACAGTATAATAAATTGGTTCCATATTTGCAACAGCAGTTGCAGTTCCACTTTCGATAAATACTCTCATATCTTGCCAAGGAGGAGGTAAATAATTTCTTCCACTATTCACAACTTCGATACTGACAATCTCACCAGTATCATCGTTAATTGTAGGACTTAATTCTGCAATAATTCCTTCTGGACCCAATGGATTTATACTATTATTATTTTTAGCATCAATTAAAAGAATATTTGGTGGTGCTGCAGAACTATATCCAAATCCACCATCTGTAACAGTTACACTACCCAATCTTAACATTGGTGAATCTAATCTTTTTCCATCAATATCAATCTTAAAATATAACGCTTGACCATCATATGGTTTTCTTATATTTCCTTGCCTATCAGTAACGGCAAACATTTTAATTGTGTCCGATTCTTGTAGTGTTGATTCTTTAACTCTTGAATCGAATTCAAGAGCTCCTAATCCATCAGCAACAAGACCAAAATTACCAAAAGAAGAGTTAGAGTTTGTTAAGTCACACTGGCCTCCAGTATCACAATAGATTGCAATATCACAGTTAATTGTAAATATTGATACCAACTGAGCATATCCATTATTTGTAATTGATACACCAATACCATTTTCATTATATTGAGTAAATGAATCGCAAACCATGCATTTTAAGTCTGCACCAATTGTTGAAGCAGTTGCATGATTGCCATCAATTTTCATCCCAATACTATCTTTCATAAAGTTAGTACAATTACGAATATAAGGACTTCTCCATCTACCGCTTGGACCTTCATTTGTTGGACCTGGTGCTATATAACCACTTTTACTAGGAAAACATATACCAGAATTAACATCTTCTTGTATTGGTGGGAATGCAACTGCACCCCCTCTCTTATGAGAAACATCTATACTTTCCATAGCAAAAGATAAATTTTCAATTGTACATCCTCTACGAACATGAAAAACATCTTTTCCAGGATTGTTTGGAATAATATTAACCAATCTCAAATCTTGACCAGTAACTGCTACATCAGTTCTTAATCCAATTGGATTTTCTTCTACATAAATTCCTGCACGAACATATATTGTATCTCCTGGTTGTGCAACTGCTGCAGCTGCACCAATTGTCAATTTGGCACTTCCCTCTGTTTTTCCGGAATTGTGATCATTTCCATACTTTGTAACCCAAATAGTATGACGAGATTCAGATCCTGTGGGCGCCCAGAAAATTTTTCCATCAGGATATCTTATTTTTGGTGCTGTTAAAGGTCCATTATCAATAATAGATGTAATAATTCCAACACAAGAGTAGATTGCAGATACTACATTTGAGCATCCATTAATGTCCGAATTACTTCCAACCGCTGGGTCATTTTGCAATCTTAGATCTTTAATTTGATAAATGCTAGAAATACCAACAACAGTTTTGTTTATTGAAAATGTGGAAATACCAATAGTATATCCAATAGCACTTGTTACAATACCAACAAACTGATTTATTGCTGAACGTTCGTTTGCGCAATCTAATAGATCATATCCAGCAGTTCCATTCGGATCTGGTATTAATGTAAGATCTGTTACTTGGGAAAAAGTATTAATTCCAGTTGGTGTATATGATTGATTATTAATAATATAACTCGAAATACCTGCAACTCTTTGATAAGCATATATTGATTGATATTCTTCTCCTGCTAAAACAGCGTTATTAATATAAAATTGTGCCGCATCATAAACTTTATCATTGCCACCATATTGTAAATTGTATATAATTGCATCTAATATTAATTTGATATCAGTTATACATCTTTCATTTCCTCCAGGAATACTAAAAGACGAGAAGTTTACTAAAGTTTCCTGAACTGCTTGATATGCAATAAAATTTTTATTTGCTTCTAAAAGACTTGCAGCATCTGCAGCACGACCAGATAAAGGCGGATTTTGATATGATTTTGGTAAAGATTTATTATTAATTACATATCTAACTATCTCTGCCATTTTGTAAATAGCAGCAGAAGTTGCTTCTTTCACTGAATAATTTCCTGTTCCATCAAGACCGTTTATATGTTGAAGATTTCCTAAACCATCATAATAAGATAATCCAGCACCAACAGATTTAGAATTTCCACCTTTTGTGATGTCAAAGGTAATTGCTTTAAGAATATTCTTAATATCATTACGACAAGAACTAATTCCATTATTTGGAATTGCAAATCTTGGTTGATTTAAAGAAGGGTTATATTTGTAGTCAGTACTTGTTAAAAACCCAACTGTTTCTGCAGCGATAAAATCTAAATTTAATTCAATTAAGCTTGCAGCATCAAAAAATCTACCACGAATTATTTCACCATCAGTATTTACACCAACTGTAGATAATACTGATCTCGGCAATTCATAATATTTATCTGTTCTAAATCCAACGTCATCATTTTCATCATAAATTGCAGCAGAAAACTTAGTATCTTTTGCTAATTCAATATCTCTTATTGGATTATTTGTGCCTATACCAACTGAACCAATACCAGTTGTCGTAATAACACTTCCACCAATTCCAACTTTTAATGTTGTTTCTAATAGTGTATCGTTTTTAACTGTTAAAGTATTTCTTAATATGGTGTTATTACTTACATCTAATGTATCATTAAGAGTAGTAGAACCACTGACGTTCAAAGTATTATTTAAAAGTGTAGTACCACTTACATTTAATGAATTATCTAAATTAGTTGGACCTACAACATTTAAACTATCTCCTAATCTTGTCGCTCCATATACATCTAAATCTTGCTCTAAAAGAGTATTAAGTTTAACATTTAACTCATCATCCAATGTAGATTTTCCTACTACATTTAGAGTGTTCCCTAATCTTGTTGCTCCGTATACATCTAAATCTTGCTCTAAAAGAGTATTAAGTTTAACATTTAAATCTTGCTCTAAAAGAGTATTAAGTTTAACATTTAACTCATCATCCAGTGTAGATTTTCCTACTACATTTAGAGTATTTCTTAATATTGTTTGATTTTTTACATCTAAGGTATCATTTAATATTGTTGAACCATTAACTTGTAATTTATCATTTAACGTTGATATACCAGAAACATATAAATTATTTCCTAAAGTAGTAATTCCAGAAACTTGTAATTTATCATTTAACGTTGATATACCAGAAACATATAAATTATTTCCTAAAGTAGTAATTCCAGAAACTTGTAATTTATTATTTAACGTTGATATACCCGAAACATATAAATTATTTCCTAAAGTAGTAATTCCAGAAACTTGTAATTTATTATCTAAAAGTGTATTTCCATAAACTTTTAAATCGTTTAATAATGTACTTACACCAACTACTATTAATCCAGAATTTAAAGTTGCTAAATTGGATACATTTAATGTATCTCTTAAAAAAGTAGATTTATCTACGTCAAGTGTATTATATAATTTTGTTTCATTTGATACGTATAATCGATTTAGAAGAGTAGTTACACCGACAACTTCTAAATTATTAAATAAAGTAGTCACTCCAGTAACTTTTAAATCATTAAATAAAGTAGTTACTCCAATAACTTCCAATCTATCACCTAAACTAGTTACTCCAACTACGTCTAACCTACCTTGCAATAAGGTATTTCCTTCAATAATTAAATCAGATTTTCCCCTTATAGTACCGGTAACATCTAATGGATATTCAGGTAGATCATTTCCAATACCGACAGCAGATATTCTATAGATGTTACCATCAATATTTTTAGTCCAATAATCTTTAATAATAATATCCGAAATATATGGATTTGGATTTAATCCCTCAAATGGGAAAGGTAGACCAGAATTTACTACTGCCTCAACTAATTCATTTTTATCGCCACCAGAATCAGTAATAAAATTTATTCCCCTAAAAGATTGGCCAGTTCCAACTAAAGTTCCTTGATCAAATACAAAAATACCTTCAGTAAAATCTGGATTTAATGTCGTCCAACGAATACCGCCAGCATCATTTGTAAGATAATAACCAAGGCCACCCTGATTATTAATTGAATCATATATAAAATCATCAATCTTTACGCTACCCGCTACATCCAACTTTTGTTGAGGATTTGTATATCCTATTCCAACTAATCCAGTAGATACATCGGCACTTAATACAATTCCATCTAAACCAACATCGAGTCTTCTACTCGTCGTTAATATCCCAACTTTTAATAATTTAATTTCCTGTTCTACAACAATTTCATTTTTAAATGTTGTAAATTGTTCAGAATAAGTTTTATTATCATAACCATATAAATTTGTATCATCAAATAGACTTGTTGTACCATATACAATAAGATTTCCATATACAGTCAAGTCTTGAACATCAAGTGGGTTCTTACGAAAATTATATTGTAAATTTCTAGAAATATTAACGTCTTTAAAAAAAGTTACATTTTCATTAAAATATGCCTCATTACCTGTTACTGTAATATCTGACATATTAGACTCCTGTGATTAAAGATGTTCCTACCTCAAAGGCACTTTTTACAATATCAGCACCAACAAAACTTCCACTAAAAACCTGTGATCCAAATGTATTTACTATTGCGTTACCAGTAAGAGCATCTTTATCTATTTTATTGCCTTTCAATAATACTCTACCTGAACCAGAAGATATAGTAACATTTCTACCAGCTTTTAAATCAATATCTTCATCTGCTTCTATCATTATATTCTTACCTTTAATTCTTACAGCACCATTTTTCATTGCTGTAATTGTTACATCACCATTCATTCCAGCGATTACAATATCAATTCCTTCACTACTTTCTTTATTTCCGGCAATAATTTCTATATCACGATCATTGTAAATCCTATATTTTCCACCTTCAGTTAAACCTGTAAGGCAAACATCATTGTTATCGGTAGTTGCATACATTGCATAAACATTTGTCCCATTACAACCCATTTGGGGATTATTAATATCAATACGAAACTTGGGACCCAAACTTAAAATATCTCTTGCTTCCCAATTTTGATTTGGTCTTTCTGCCATTTTATGTTATGCAATCAATAACTTGTTGAACTTCTCCTATTGGAGTATTACCTATTGGTTCAATAATTGGTTTTAATATTGCCCCAGAACCAGTATTTGATTTAACTTTAATTTTAGGCAATTCTAATGATATAATTCTATTTATTGGTTTTACCGATATAATTTTACCATTATCTATAGTAATATTATACTTATTTCCTAAATTATCTTCAGCAAAATCTCCAATAGAATAATCTCTTCCAGAATCGATAACTGATACATTATTTACAGCATATTGATTTTGGAAATTGTCGAGTGTATTAAAATCACCTGTAGGATAATTTTCTCCTTCAGATACCATATAAATTGCAGATACTTGTCCATTTTGATTAATTAATGAACGTGCCACAGCACCATATCCTATTCCACAATCATCATCAAATTCAATAAATGGTGGATATCTATAACCAGAACCAGGATTGTCAATGCTAACACCAATAATACTTGCAGTTTTTTTTACAGAACTAATTGCTTCATTTGAATTTGACACAAATGAACCTAAAATTGCTGTAGCTGTAGCACCAGTGCCACCACCACCAAAAATCCTAACTTTAGGTCCACCACAAGAAGTTGGTGGTCCGGTATAGCATCCTCCTAATGGACTATTTTTATTTTTATTTTGGGTTTGTTCTTTATTGAATATGTCCCAAGTTCCATATTGTTCATCAAAAGAAGAAGGTGGAACTGTCTTAGTCAAATTTGAATCATCTATAGGATCAATTAAACTAAAACTAGTGTTTTGTGTATACGTTACAGCTTTTCCAACATAATTTCTTAAAACAGTAACTTCTTTTGTTTGTTCATTTACATCTACAACTTTTATCAATTCTGTTGCAGATTCAAATTGTGGAGTAATTAATGTGCCAATCTTAATATTAGAAATATCAGTAAAAGTTATTTTTGCATCAGTAGGTAATATTTGTGATACTGAATTTGTAACACCAGCAAAATTATCATTAATAATTTGATCTTCTTTTGTTACATCTTCTTGCTTTGGAGCCTTACCAATTGATGCGGCAATATTCATATTTTTCAATATATTATTAAAAGTTTCATTATCATTAGTACTATCTCTTGCTCCGCATCCAATAGTCCATTCTTTTACAATTCCGGAACACTTTTGTTTATTTTGATTGCAATCAAATAACCCACCAATTGAACGGATAATATCAATTCCACTTCTTAAAAAACTTGCAATATTAAATGCTGGTGTAAGTATTTTACTCACACCATTTAATGCTGGTGAAAGTCCATTTATAATGGTATCAATTACACTATTCAAAAATGCTCCACAAAATTGCGTTCCGGCACAAGTAACAAAATTTTTAACATTATCAACTACAGAAGTTAATAATCCACTAATTGTTCCAAAAAGACCATTAACTACACTAGATGCAACACAAGAAATTGATTCTTCTAATTTTTTTACTGGAGGAACCATAGCAGTTTGAGATGCTACCCCAGCCAAATGTGCTGCTGTATGTTTTATAAAATATTCTCCAGGAGTTATTGCAAAAACTTTTGCATAAACTGCTTTATATAATAAATCTAAACCCTTTTTTAATATTGGTATTAACTTATTAAATAATGAATTGAACATTTGTCCAACAAGATTATTTGCCAGACCTAATATTTTATCTACACTTCTTCTTATCTCATTTGCAACATTAAGAAATACATTTGATGCATTTTGTATCTTATTCAGTAAATTATTAATTTCCCCAACAATTCCCTTTATAGCAGTGTCATCGCAAGTATTTGCAAATACAATTTTTTGACCTACACCAGTATAATAAGGTATTTCATCTTTAGTATTTGAACTAGAATTTAACTTATTAATTTTATCTGGTGGAATATCTCTTGGAGATTTTTGAGATTGTGAATTTGATTCATTTGTCTGATCAGGCTTTAATGTTCCATTTGGTTTATCAATATTATTAGTATACCCCGTAAATGGAACAAATGGAGAAACAAAATCATCTGTTGGAACTTGACTTGTTCTTCCAAAACAACCCATTATTACTGGTATTTGAGCATTATCTCCATCAAGAAAAAAACCAAATACAATATCTCCAGGAGTTAGTTTAGCATTTTCAGCATAATTTGAACCTCCACTACCAGAAGTTGGTGGAAGAAGAACTTGAGCCCAAGGTAATTCTTCATTGGGAAGTTCTGAAGTATTATATGGATGATAACCAAGTATTCTTACTTTGTAACGATTTCCCCACCCACCACCATTTGTTTGTTTTCCTTGAGATTCTATAGGTGGTATTTGTCCAATCCACCACCTAAATCCATCTCTTCCTAAGAAATTACTTCTAAGTAGTGATTCGTCAATCATTGCTTTTTAATTCCGAATGTATCCCTAATTAATTTTAATGATGTGTAAGAATTTTCTATATCAAAATGATGACATAATTCTTTTATAATATATAGACCACTCGTCTCAGTATCATATTCTTTTGCTTCAGACTGATTAATTTTTGGAAATTGACATTCAATTACATCTCCTGCTCTTAGATTAGTGTTTAATGGAACCATAAGACTTAAAGTTTGAGTAAAAAGAGTATTATATCTTGTAAGTGATTGAGACTGATATTTTTCTGGATCCATATTTTGATCAACTGATACTCCAGGTTCCATAGTTCCAATATCTAAAATTTGGGTAATAATTCTCGTTGGAACATCTCCTAATGTTAAATCAGAATTACTAGATATTTTTGGAAATTTTTGCTTTGATCCTAAATTTGATAAATTTTGTTGATAATTTTTTGAATTAAATAATCCTTTTTTATCTGTTGTAAATTTAAAATCTAAAGGATTAAAAAACATTCTTTGACTAGCATAAGTTCCTAATCTTAATTTTTCAACTAAATTTTGATTTCTATCTACAATGTAATTTAAAATTTTATAATCATTATTTACTTTAGAATCAGATCCATCATATGAAACTATAGCTTGACTATAAGTATAAATTATAGAATTTCCCTTTATATCTTTTTTCAATGGTTGATTAATTAATCCATCAATTGACTTAAATTGAAATCCATCTTGTGTCTGAAAAAATAAAAACCCTGCTGATGAATTTTTAGATTTTTCTGGAACAGATTTTGATGCTAACCATATGAGAATAGTGAATGGCTTTCTCATATTACCAATAAATCCATACTTATTGGATGTTGTTTCTATATTTTCTGGTTTAAATTTATTTGTTTTTAAAACATCTTTTAATATCTTAGAGACAGAATCACTTATTCTTAAACTTGTTGGATATTTTCTTGTTACTCTTACAGTTTCATTTGTGATTGCTTCTCTTGAAGTTAAATGGAGAGTAAAACTTTCTCTTTGAGTTTCAGATACAACGTCAGTAATACTTGACACATAAAAATAATCAGTATCTTTTTTTGAAAAATCTAATGCAGGATTAGTTTCTGAATTACCTGCAATTTTTACAGAAACTCTTTCGCCACCACGAAGAGGCAAACCATTATAAATTGATTGTTTTTCACCAGATTTATCGTCTGGTGGAAGAATAACATTTCCAGTATTTACAATTTTAAGTTTAGCAGTAATTACTGGAGAAAATATATCTTCATAGTATTCAAAGACAACTACACCTGTCGTCAAATCAATCGTTCTTTTTTGATCGTTTGATTCAATTACTAATTCTTCATATATAGATTTTTTGATTGACATTATAGATATGCTAAGTCTAAAAGGAATTTATTTCTTATGAAGTTATTTAACATATCACTTTCATTTGTTTGCGGAGATTGAAGTATTGGCATTGAAAGTCTTGATGTTGGAGTAGGTGAGGAAGATGGAAGTATTTGATCTATAATAAACACACTTTGCCCTTTTCTTTCTAGTGTTAATAATTCCATTTCTCGTGATACTGTTGATATTTTTGGAGTTTCTCTAACACTGGAAATAACATTAGTACCAGAACTCGATTTTGATCCTCTTAGACCATGACCAACAAAAACATTTTTTCCAGTAATTGTTCCAGATATACCAAAACCATCATTATAATCTTTTACATCTGAAACTGCTAATGGTAATACTGGATTTCCAGTGAATGCCATATCAATTCCACCATCACTACCTCTTATCGTATGAGTTCTTTGTTCCTCAAAAATTGCATTTTTTAATTCACTATCAGAAATTCCTGGACCAATATCTCTTCTGGATCTTGATAATAAGAAACCTTTTTTTTGTCTTAAAAAATATTTTGCCACATTAAAAGCAACTTCTCTAACATCACTATAGTATTTTCCTGGAAATATATTTCCTTGTTGTGCTACTTTTGCATTTGCCGGTCCTGGTCCAAAATGAAAGTGTGGTCCAGTTGACCGGCCAGTACTTCCTTGAATAAAAGTTCCCCTAAAATTTTGCGGTGTTGATATTGAAGGGGATGGTTGAGATTGTTGTTGAGATGGTTGAGGTTGAGAAGAACCGCTTTTTACTTGATTTAATGCTCCTTTAACTTGTGCTGGTGTAATAGAACTACCTTGCTTCTTGTGATAAAACTTTCCTTGCGCATTTGGAAGAACTGCAAATTCCATAGAAAGTCTTTGCATAAATTGTTCATCTGTTATTTTTCCTTGCAACCACTGATTTCCACCTCTGTTCATACCAATATTAACTTTTGCTGCAATTAAATCTTGATTAGCAGGACTATATAAATCCTTGTTTGGATTTAATCCTGCTGCTTTTGCTCTACCAACAAGATATTGTGGGAGTTGTTGATATTTTCCAACGGCACCAGTTGCTCTATTTGCAACTTCGGCAATAGTCATTTTTGTAGCACCTGGTAAAGTTCTTCCAGGTGCCATAGCCTCATAATTACCACCAGATTCTTTACTTGCAATTAGTTTTAATAATGGTCCCCAAGGACCAACATTTCCATTACTACTTTCATTAAAAACAGGTCTTTCATAAGTTTCTGATGGAGCATTACTTCCTACAGGAGGTACATTTTCTCCACTATATTTTCCTTCACTCAATGGAGTTGTAAAAATGTTAAATAACTCTTCAATTTTAGAACCCATATTATCAATAGTTCCCAATAATTCATTAAAAGAATTTGATACTCTTTGTGTGGAATCAAAAAAATCAAATTGTATTATATTTTGACCGACTGAAGACAAAAGATTTCCAAATTGAAAAAATATATTAGAAACATTAGAAACAAAACCTTTTAAGATTAATCCAGTTTGTTGCACTCTTGCAATAAATTCTTTTCCCATTGCAATCCAAGTTGGAGCATTTTTTAAGATCCACCCAGCTCCCAAATAAGCAATAGTATTAATTATTCTTTTAAATATACCTCCACCAACTGCTTGTGCAGTTTTTAATGGAGAAACCAGATTAATATTGGATCTAAATTTATTTGCCTCCAATTCATCTTCTAATTGTGCTCTTCTTTCATATTCTAATCTTTTTCTTCGAAAAATAAGTTTTTTGGAAAATATAATACTTTTTTCTTTTTTATTTCTTTTTATAATATCAGAAACTTTAGTTATAGATTGTTTAGAAGAATCGACATCAGTTCTTCCAAAATTTTTATTAATTAATGGGTTTAAAGGACTAATTACTGCCATTTTTTATACCACTACATTATATTGAAGTTGTGAATAAACAGAATAAAAATTACTAGGATTCGATGATTTAATTAATGGAACATCTGTTAATGGACCGCTAGAAGAAGGTGCAGATTGTTTTGGTTTTTCTTCCCCAATCCTTCTATAAACAATGTTTGGTTTTGCATTTGGCATTTCGGATATTTGAGTTGGTGATTTTAATGGTGCAGATATATATTCAGGATTTAATTTTTCACTTTGATTTTTTTCATTTAAAGGTTTAATTTCCATTTGTTTACCATAATTATTCATATTTTCAGAAGATTGATTCATCATAAATGGAAATTTACTTAACAAATCCATGTTAGATGAAAATTGATTCTGATTATTAACATTTAAATTTAATGGAGTGGTTTCTGGTACTGACGGCGTTTGAGGTGTTGCTGCTGGTGGAGGAGATAAAAATCTTTGAGAATTCAATTGTTGTGGTGGTTGATTTAGTGTAGGTGGTTTTTTTTGATCTGTCGGTTTTGGTGTAATAGGTGGAGATGGAGGAGTATTAGATGATTTAGATCTTTCATTTTTTCCTAAAAATGTTCCTTCAAATGCACCATAGTCTCTAGCAACGTCCACACCAAAAAATCCCAAACCAACTGGTCCAGGAATAGCAGACCCTGCAGATAAAAATCCACCAGCAATATCACCTTGACTAAATCTAGATACAGATCTTACGATATTTACTGGCGCTGCTAATTTTGATAAAAATCCTAATGCTTTACCAATACCTCCACCACTTCCAGGTATATTTAATCTCGGAATTTTTAATTTTCCATTAAAACCTCTTCCTAAAGCACTAAACGCTCTAAATGGTAGCCCAAAACCTTTTGCTATTAATGATATCAATTTAAATGTAATAGATTTAACTGCATTGGCGACTAAAGAAAATCCCGCTTTAATTGCTATAAATCCACCAAGCACCATTCCAATATTTTTTAATACTGAATTTTTTATTTGATTAAGTTTTTCAGTATCTCCTTCAGAATATGCTTTAATTGCCTTAAGACCTTGACTTCCTAACCATCCAAGAAAAAGAGTAGAAATTGCGTCTCCAACTCTAGAAAATATATTTTGGACTTTTGGTGTAATTGCTTGAACTGGAGCAAGAACCGCAGACTGAATTACTTGCTCTAATTTATTTTCTTTAGTAATTCTTATTTTAGATTCTTCGGATCTTCTTTCTAACTCTTGTTCTTGTAAAAGTCTATTTTTTTCTTCTATACCTTCATTTTGTAAAAGATTAGATATTGCTACCAAACCAGATCTTAATACAAATACTTCTTTCTTTAAAGAAAGAATTTGCTCTTGTAAAGAATTATTAGTTGCAGTATTTTGTAATATTAATTGATCTTTCTTTTTGTTGACTATATCATTTTGTGGTCTTATTGCTAAAGCCCCGCCACTATCAAAAACTGAACTTGAAACGGTTGCTCTTTTAAAAAGTTCTTTACGTACTTCTTTTGATAATGGAAATCCCGTAACTGGATCAACACCAGATTGTGCTATTTTTCCGAGATCCAGTTTATCCATTAGAATTTCCGTTCTTTAGATTTTCTTCTTCAATATATTGCATTAATAAACTTATGTATATCTCTCGCTCCCAAGGAATCATATTTTCTAATTCAGTTAATGAATACTTATGATGTTGAATTAATTGAAAATTAGTTCTATAATAAGATTCTAATGACTCGTGAGCAAGACTTATCCGAAAAAAGATGATAACCCTTCAAGAACAACATCACTTTCAACGCCAGTATTCGGATTTTTTAATATCAATTTATGAGAAAGTTTAGGCATAGTATCAAAAAATTTTTCAATTTCCTTAAATTGTTTTGAACTTAATTGCTCTAAAAATTCAATTAATTCCTTTTTGGTGCAATCAGAAGAATTCCAAGATTCCTCTTCATTGTATATTTGATCTATACATGAGCAAATTAAATCAAATGTATCATCTACACTTACTTCATTCTGATCTGCAAAATTATTTTTAACAAATTCTTGCATAGATGGATATTTCATTCTTAAAGTTAAATTATCATCTAGTTTAATATCTTTATCATGTTCTGGAGATATAACAACCTGAATTTCATCTAAATTTATACTCACTGGAACTTGTGTTTTTCCATCATCTGGACAAGTGATTAAAACATCAACAGTTTCTCCTACAGATTTTCCACGTATATTTAAAAACAAATATTCAATATCAAATGTCGCAAGAGCATCAATTTTAATTCCTTTTGTAATAATACAATTTGAAATTACATTTTTAACTGCATTTGCAATCTGTTTTGAATCCTCACTTTCCATTGCAATAATTAAAATTTTCTCCTCCTTTACCAAAAAAGGACGATATTTAATTTCTTTTTTGAGTGAAGGAATTTCAAGTGTATATATTGGAGTAGAAACTGTTGGTAAAGGCATAATGACCTATAAAATTCAGTGTAATTATTTATTGGGGAATTTGAGGAGTTTCATCAAGTGGTTGAAATCTCAATTCCGGATTTACTGCCGTAACACCAGATCTTCCTACCGATTGTCCTGTTCTATAAATTAAAGGAACTGTAGGTTTACTCTGTTTTTGCGTCGGATTTTTATTATTTGATCTATATTGGTTCTCAAATAAACTAAATGTAGAACCAATAATATAACGTTCAAACTGAAATAATGCAGATACTTTTAAAACATCTGAATTACTGTAGGAAACTGGAATACTTGTAAGATTTAATGGAAATAAACCTCTAAATGTATATTCAATTTCCCTATTATAATCTCTATCAAATTTTATAATTCTTGTCTGATCTGATTTATAATATTGTGGATATTGCATACGAATAAAATACGCATCTTGATTTTGACTTATAGGTGGAGAAATTCCATCAATTGGATTATGAGAACCACTTGCAATAAATTCCATCCAATGTTCTATAAACTTTAAACTTTTATAGCTACTATCTACATAAAAATCAAGTGATATTTCTTGATATATCCTGGAATGTGCTATTTTCTCCTGTATTCCCATATAATTTCCGGAAATAACAGATGTAGCAAAACTTGAAGTTGGAAGGGTTGCAGAGCTACATAATAATCCAAAATCTTCATTTATAAAAAATGGATCAACACCTCTTTCCAAAAGATAATTAGATAACTTTTCTGGAAGACCCCCAAATTTAACTTCATAATGAGAGGTCTGTGCCAGATTTGTAATTAAAGGTTTTATATCTGATATTCTTCTTATTTTAGGCACACTAAATACCTTTTATAGAAATTATTGGTATAGTTATTTAGATGTCTTCTTATAAAGGAAAATACAAACCTTCATATCCAAAAAAATACAAGGGAGATCCTACAAATATTATATATCGTTCTTTATGGGAAAGAAAGTTTATGGTTTATTGCGATTTAAATGAGAACATTTTGGAGTGGGGTAGTGAAGAAATATTTGTATGGTATAAATCTCCTACAGATGGAAAACCTCATCGTTATTTTCCAGATTTTTATATAAAAGTTAAAACTAATGAAGGAACTTTTGAAAAATATATGATAGAAATTAAACCAAAAAGACAAACAGTTCCTCCACCAAAACCTCAAAGACAAACTAAAAAATATATTAATGAGGTTTATGAATATGCTAAAAATCAATCAAAATGGGAAGCAGCAAGAGAATGGTGTGCTGATAGAGGATATGAATTTAAAGTTTTAACAGAAGAAGACTTAAATATCAAGTATTAATAATGCCAAGAAAAACTTTAAAAAAACAGAAAGAAAATAAAAGTCGTATTAGTGTTTTATTGAAAAAATTAATAGGAACTGAAAATGCTGACGATTTAATGATTGAAATTATTAGTATTCTAACTGAAAGTAAAGATCCTCCAAAAGTAGGAAAGTTTTATATATTTGTTTATAATGCAAAAACTCCAAATATGAGATACGATCAAAATCCCTTAGTTGCTATAACTAATGTTTATGATTGGGGATTTAGAGGAATTAATTATCATTGGGGTGAAGTTAGACAATATACTTGGGATGAAGTTGCAGGTGGAATGTACGAAGTAACAAAAGAAGAAGTTGAAGAACTAAAAAGAATACCATTTGGAAATATTCGTTCTAAATAAATAAAAACCCAGTATTAAATGCCAAAGATATTACGATATCCTCTTAAAAATATTGGTGAATTTGATGATTATTTAAAAATAGATGTTGTTGAATATAAGCCTCCTGGTTTAGTGGGAAGAACGCAAAATTCTTTTGCTCTTCGAAGCACAGATGTTGCATTAACAGATAGTATAAAAAATTCAACTACAACTATTATTCTTCCAATACCACAAAATATTCAAGATTCTAATGCTGCTAGTTGGACTGACTCATCATTAAATCCAATTGAAGCAGAAGGATTATCTGCCTTTAGTAACATTGTAGGTTCTGATGATGCTGTAAGAGAATTTTTTAGTCAATTTGGAGCAACAGTGAATGATATAAGTGGAGCGGCCAAAGATGGAACCACTCAACAAGCAATTCAAACTGCAATCAGCGTTGCTGCTCTTAAACAAGCATTTTCACAAAATACTAGTGCGCAAGAAGCATTAACAAGATCAACTGGGGCAATATTAAATCAAAATGTTGAGTTGCTTTTTAATGGCATACAACAAATTCGTCCAGCATTTCAATTTCAATATGATTTAATACCAAGACAAAAAAATGAATCTGATCGTGTAAAAGATATTATAAAGACTTTTAAAAGAGAAATGACTCCATCGAGAGGTAAAAATTCTGGTAATGCTGCCGGTCTTTTTATAAAATCACCAAATGTTTTCAATCTTACTTATATGAGTGGGGGAAAACCGCATCCATTTTTACATAGAATAAAACCTTGTGCTCTTACAAGTATGTCAGTAAATTATACTGCTGCTGGGACTTATGCCACTTATTCCGATGCTACACCAGTTCATATGCAACTTTCTCTACAATTCCAAGAACTTTCACTCATTTATGCAGAAGATTACAAAGATTTAGAAGATCAAGGAGACATTTCAGTAGGATACTAGAATGACTTATTTCAGAGAACTTCCAAACTTAGAATATCAATCGCCATTATTAGATAGAAAATCCTCAGACCAATACATTGAGGTAAAAAATTTATTTCGTAGAGTAAAATTAAGAGATGATTTGCAAAATATATTTACAATTTTTGAAAAATATCAAATACCTGATGGTTCGAGACCAGAACTAGTAGCAGAAGAATTTTATGGAAGTTCTCAATATGATTGGGTAGTCTTAATTAGTGCAAATATTACAAACATAAAAGATCAATGGCCATTATCAGATGCGGATATTTACAAATATTCTGATCAAAAATACGGAAATAATCTAACAGAAATTCATCATTGGGAAACTACAGAAGTTAAAGACTCTAAGGGAAGATTAATTCTCCCAGAAGGAAAAATTGTAGACTCTAATTTTACAATACAAAATCCAGAACTACCTACACAATCATTAAATCCTGTTACGGCAGTTACAAATTATGAATATGAAGTTAAAAAAAATAATGAAAAAAGAGGAATATATTTAATTAAAAAAATATATTTACAAAGAGTTCTTATGGATACAAGAAAGGAAATGTTATATGGAGAATCCTCAGAGTATGTAAATGAAAAACTTATAAAAACGGAGAATACCAGAGTATCAATGCCATAACAGTTTTAAATTTTTATCAAACATCATAACGTATCGGTGCTTGCGGGAGCGTTCTTTCCATTCTCC
>JACCDO012386425.1_pt1 | contig 20279 bp, 28 predicted proteins | sample 7446101 | NCBI WGS metagenome assembly JACCDO01 (sample SAMN15323440, study PRJNA562643) | freshwater metagenome | isolation source: river surface water | place: USA:Blue River Watershed | collected 2017-08-16
AAAGGATAATCATCTAGTCTAGCAGCAGCATCATTGACGGGCATGAATTCCATATATTCGCAATCATTATCCCAGCCTGCAGGCATACCGTTATATCCAATCGAAATTATACGGTCATTTTTTACAACAATAGCACCAACGTGTAGCCTACGGGCGTGGCTTAGTTCGGCGAACCTGAGAGCCACGTCCATGTAGGCTTTGATAAATTTTTCCTTCATTTTAATTCATTGTAAAGCCAGTCTGCTATTACTTGATAGCCTAACAGGTTTGGATGATAATCACCTAGATAAAAATTCCTTGTATCATCATATACTTTCCGGCTTCCATATTCCCATACACTTACATCGTTAGTTAATTCGTACTTTGTTAGAATATCTGCTACAGATTGGTTGATACCTATCCACCTGGTTGAATCTATATGATTAATGGTATCTGGCTCGTCTTTAAAGGTTGGATAAAAACTGTTGACAAAATAATAATTTTTTCCATGAAGGGCTAGTTCTGCTTCATGTATAACGTTCTTTATCATGATGTTTTTGTTTTGCCTTCCGATATGCCTATAAGGAAAGGACCACATTATAATTACCAAGTCATCTGTGCTTATGTGATGACTGTATTGTTTAAGGTAGTTTACAATATCTACATTATCTATTCCGCATAATCCAAAGTTAACAAACGGCAATTGCATTTTATCAGCAAGCCATCTCACCCAAGAATTATTCATCCTTAGGTTAAAAATAAATGGATCAGGGTTTGCTATTTCTTTATAGTCGGGATTATCTTCAACTCCGTGTCCATGAGTCCAAGAATCACCAAATGCAATAAGTTTTTTCATATTTGTTATGGAGCGGGTAGTCGGATTCGAACCGGCTTCATCTGCTTGGAAGGCAGAGTCCTCTCCCAGGAGAATACCCGCATATGTTTGGTGCCCCTTGACAGAATCGAACTGCCAATTGATGATTACAAATCAACCGTTATACCATTTAACTAAAAGGGCAATAGTTTATTTAATTCTTCTTTCTAAGTCCTTAAATGCTTCTTCCTCTTCAGCTGTTACTTCAAGTTGGCTATTGTATTCTTCTAGTTTACTTTCATACTCAGCCTTTGACAAGCCATGCCAGCCAATACAATTTCCCGTGGGTGATCTGCCACAACCACAAGTGCCTGTCTTCATTTGAGTTATACTGGGACTCATCTTCCTTGACCTCTATAGGTTTTATAGTTTCTACGTTGACTTTTATTCATGGAACTAGTCTTGGGGGGATTTCCACCTTGACTACTTCTCTTAACTACTTTTCTATGATTACCTTGCTCTTTACTTTTAGCCATATATTCCTCACTGTTACTTATCTGATTTTAAGTTAACTTTAATATTCTGTCAATTAAATTTTCAACCAATACCTGCATGCCTTAAATTGTGATTTAGACATAGGAAAACTAATGCTAAGACGTGCTGTTTTAGATACAAAATTATGAAGTTTACCAGATGGGATATAGATTGCATCACCTGGGTGCAACATATATGTTCCTAGGTCTTCTATGGATACTTCGGTTTCTCCTTCAATTTGTAAAACTAAAACATTAACACTATCTTTATGTTCTCCTACACCTTGGTTTTTTGGATCCAAAGTCCAATACAGATGAGCATCTGAAACTACATCTAGTAAATTATCTAATTCACTGCAAATAGAATTTATTTTATAATTTACTCTACTACATTCTAACAAACTGCAAAAATTTTCTCGAACTATTGTTTCTAATACATCAGCAGGCACGCTGTCATCATTTAAGGTCCATTTATCATTAACCCAACTATAATCAGAAGTAGTATTGTGTATTCTAAATCTGTTAGGTTCAACGAACGGTCGCAAATTCAAAATATTCTCTAAATCCTTCCAACTAAAAATATCTTTTAATTCTGATTTGATTTTAAAAAACTTTGAATGTAACAGGGAAGTTTTTAGGATGTCAGTCAATATCATTAGTTTTGAAATACAAATTTATTGCCACACATATTCTATATTTGGATAGAGTCGTACCTGGAGGATCAACTTTGTGTTTTATGTATGAAGGAAAAATAATCATAGAATCTTCCTCGGGTTTAATACTCCAATGTTTATAGTAGGTAGAAAATGCTATTTTATTGTCATTAAAAATTTTCTTATTTGTGTTTTTATATTGTTCAGATAGATATAGCATACATGCTAAAGGATTTTCCAACTCTATGGCACTGGCATTTATATCTGTCTGCAGGTAATGCACTGCGGTATAGTATGATCCATGTTCGAAATGATCGTGTCCTGTCATAAAATGATATGGTTCCTTATGCACAGAAATATTTTCTATGGAAAAATACCATTCAAAGTTCAGATCGATATCTAGTTGATTTATAAAGTTTTCAAAAATTACTGCATAGATTTTTATCAAACTAGAAAGATCAGGTTTAGGCAGTTGAGGATTATCCCAATCTTTGTAGTAATGATGTAGATTTGCAGAATGCCCCCAGTTTTGTCTATGTGGTTGTCTATGATAGTTTTCTATAATTCTATCTACAATTCCAACCTTATCATACTCAGTAGGATCAACCTTTATCGTTGTTAAAAGAGAAGGAAAGATATTTTCTATAATCATTAGATTTTGGTAGTAGGTTAGGGAATCGAACCCTACCGTTCCAGCCCATCTGACCAGTCTCCAGAGTTTATAAGTCTCCGCCGCACACCAGTGCTACCTACTAATTTAAATTTTTTTAAATCTTCTATAGTAAACTTTTTTATACCCCAATTTTTCGTAAGATCTATCAATGGATATATTGTCAACGTGTGTTTCTGTTTCAACATATTTAATTTCATGTAATTGTAGTTCTTCAATAAAATGATCTTCGATTATACTACGTATCCCTTTTCCTCTAAAGTCTTGATGAACCCAACTCATTCTAATATAGGCTAGATCTTTTACTTCTGGAATTACTTTGTCATATATTATATACGAGATAACTTGACGATCGAGTTCAATCCAAATTACGTTATGGTCTCGCCTTATAAAAGGATCTGCTAGTGAATGGCCTTTATCTATCAGATCTGCGGCTGCTCTATACGCAACAGAAACCACTGGGGTCATTAACAAACTATCTGCAATAAAAATTTTTGCTGATTTATCGTTGATAATAATGTCTTTTGATTTCATACTTGATTATATGTTATCTTGATTTTTTTGTCAAATATTCTTTTTTCAATTTAACATAAGATTGTCTGGTAAGAAATTGTTCTATATCTATGAATTTTTCAATGAAGTATTTTTTCCAAAACGGATGATTGTTAGGTTTATGTAGGTCAATATAATCGTTTATTTCATTAGCAAATTCTTTAGCAGTGTCTACAGACCATTGAGAATTTGACCATTTATATCTTATTTTATCTGTAGAAATGATACTGTACCCAAACTTATTTGGATTAAGGCTGAATTCACTTGCTGTGCTTAAATTAGAAGGATCTCGGATATCTAAATCTATCACTCTTAAATAATCGGCTGAATCGGTTTCTATAAACCAATTTACAGTTTCCCATATATCCTCTTTAGTACTATGTGGCAATCCTATTATTAAATTGCATTGAATATGTATATGTGGAAACCTTTTTTTAATATCGAGTAAAGTCGATCTAAGTTTTTCAGGATCTGCGCCTTTACCGATACTTGAACCTGTTTTTTTATTCATTGTTTCAATTCCAAAAGTTATTGCAGACCAACCTATGTCAGGTAAAAGGTCCACCATTTTTGGAAATCTTGTCATTAGATCTAATCTACCATAAGACCAAAATTCAAAAGGAATACCTAGATGGTCTCTTATTTCTTTAATCATATACATTTTATCAATTGAATCGTTGAAGGTATCATCTACGAACAAAAAATTTTTAGTTTTAAAAGTAGTATAGGCATTTTCAATATCGTAAGATATAGAATCTTTATCTCGAATATAAGTGCCGGGTTTTTTACCTAGATAGGCAAACTCACAAAACTTACATTTAAAAATGCATCCTCTAGAAATTTCAATAGGCAGTAATTCATTTGGTAAAACAAAATCAGAATAGATAAAATCTGTTTTAAAATTTAAATCAATTTTATTGTAGTCATTGTCTGAATAAACAACGTTGTTATTATTAATACATGTATACTTAAATGGCGCTTTAACCTTAATATGTTTATGAAATTCTGTTATGGATAAATCACTATAGCCTATAAAAATCCAAAAGTTGCTAACAAAATCTTTTATGGTATCTGCATTTGGACCACCTAGTACTACAGGTATATGTCTATTTCTAAAATATTCTATTAATTGGTTTTCTTGGGGAATGGGTAAGTTAGTTATTGTGTTCGGATTTGGTTTATGGTAATTAAGATAATTTAGACTGAATCCTACCCATTCTATTTCATAAGAATCTAAAATTGTAATTAATTCGTTGATATTCCAAAACTGCAAATAATCTATTATTTCTACATCTACACTATTTTTTCTTAGGCAACTTGCAATCCTATACGCACCTGCTCTTCTGGTGAGATTAGCAGATTCGGTAAAAATAAAAACCATAAATTATGTTGGTAATTGTGAAACAGTTTCTAAAGTTTTTGGACCTATGGTAATGCCTACCATATTACAATATGCTACTCTATCATTCCAAAATTGCTGTAAACTTGCATCGGTATCGTACGTGTCAAAGGTAGATTGATCTAAAAAATACCCTGTGTATGTTAAAGTCAGTCCATCTTGACTTATTGTTTGATTTTCATATAGTATCGATCCACTATTTCTATGATATTGTAACCTATCAGATACTGCACGGGTAAGTAAAACTTCTCCATGCCATGGTATGTCTGCACTAGGTCTTGTATATATTCTTGTGACTTTTAACATTTTTATGCCTGTAAATTATTTATCATGTTATTTGATATAGGTATAAGGTCTCCTATAAAAGGACTCCAATGGTCTATTTTTAATCCTGCTGTATAAAGTGCATCCATAATAGAGAATTTTAGTTCTTGATCACCGTAATTTAGAGTTTTTAATGGACTGATAAGATCATATTCCTTTGCCAAATGAGCCATAAATCTTATTTTTGGATCATAGTTAAATTTTCTATTTGTTTCTAACAGTGGACTTGTAAGAACATGAAACCAAGTATCGAAAGATCTACTAAAAAAATTAGGTTCTCCTATCTTTTTAAAATATTTTAAGGACAATGAATATGAGATCTCGGTAAGAGAAACTGGTATATAGAAAAAACTATCGTTGTGATTTTTTATTTTATTATTAAAAATTTGTTCATATCTAAAATCATTATTTTTTTCTAGATCACCTTCTCCTAATATGATGTAGAAATCCTCAGGAATTTGTTCAATTAAACTTGGAACAGATACATAGGTAGGCCAACAAACCTTTGTTATAAAAAAATTCCTATGAATATGATAGTTCATCATTTTATAAGACGAAATCGATACTACGTTTAATTTTGTTTTATAAAACTGACAAATTTTTTCGACTAATCTTAGGTCATTAATATTAATGTCGTCTATTAATAGGAAAAAACACTCCGTGGGCACTGAATGTTTGGATAAACTTTTTAAGATAACTTCACTATCCATCCCTGATAAACATAGGGCAACAGTTTTTAGATTAGCGGCTTTCATATCATCGACAATGGATAATGTAGTTTTATCCACTGCGGCCATATAGTCATTTGTAGTGACATGGTCAAAATCTTCTATTCTGTAACAAAATTCAAATTTGTTATCAAATGACCATATTCTATTCATAGATGTTACTATCTAAATCAATAATTGAATTTATATCAATGGTATTGTTATGTATAATTTCTAGTTGATCTGTGAGACTATGACGTCTTGGCCTAAACGAAACTATATTTTTTAAACTCTGTTTTTTGGTTTTTTTCATGTATTCGTTTGAACCTAATACCTTACATACAAATTTTTTAGCGGTTACCTTGTAACTTTCTATGCTGTTTAAATGTTTAGGCTCCAATCCACTCAAACTCCATAACTGAAAATTGTTATCAGCAAAAAATGGAAAGTAATTATTTTTAACCCATGCAATATCTAGTTGTCCTTCATACTTGCTAAAAAGGAAAACTCTATAATATACGTAAATCCATTTCCAGCAAAAGTTATACCACCAAAAAGTATCCCATATCTGACCATTGTGCTTTGGACAAGTTTTAAGATTTTGTATTAATAATCTTGCCCATGTTTGTGCACTGTTAGGATCTATTTTTTTAGCCTCTAAAAAATATTTTGAAATATTATCAACTGTGGCCATTTGATTTAGATATTGGTTTCCTGCCCAATAATTAGCATCATATAATAAATCACTACCGAATAATTGATCGTTCAATTCGCCCGTTACATAAATCCAATCACCAAAATCAAATTCATTGTAACCTAGATCGCTTAATTTAATTTCAAAGTACGGTCTTATAAACTTGTACCAAAAATAAGGGTTTTCATCTATGCTTTCTTTACTCATTACGATTGTAATTCTTTGAGATGCTTGTACCAATCCTAACAGTTCTATAAAAGAACTTAAGATAGTAGAACTGTCAATGCCTCCACTATACATTAGATATATAGGTTTGTCCATTGATTCTTGTTTATCTAAAATTTCCGTGGCTCTTATAAGACAGCAATCTTGATAAGACAAATGAAACTCTTTAGCGGCTGGGATTTGAAATTCGGTTGGTATTAACGTTTTTATTGGAAACCTAATCTGTAGTGATCTGTCACTCAGCCCAATGTTAATATCACTAAAAATTTTATAAAAATCAATCCAGACTTGGTGTTTTTTGTCAAGTCTTATTTGTTCTAAAAAATGATAGGCTTGATAAGTTATTAAGTTCATACATCAATATAAAAAAATGAATCTATAATGTCTTTCTTATATGATTCTAATATTTCAAGGTTGTTTTCCAACGAAATCAATTCCATCCATCTGTCTATTAAGGCCTGTATTTTAACCACAGCAGTTTGATAATTACTAACTTTTATGTCAATCTCTTTCTTGGCCTCTTCTAAATTTAATTTCCTTATAAGAGCATATTCGTGCAAGAGTTCGATTTTATCTGATTGTATAATGCTCACGAATTCATTATCAAACAAATAATTCTTATACAACATATTGCCTTCTGCACCCACTAACAAGTGCTGCATTAATGAAAGTTTTACCTGCGTAATAGATAATTTGTTATCTATTTCTGTTGATAATGTATTGTATTCAGATATATCGTTATTATAAAATCTAATCTTTTTCCTAATTAAAAATTCATTTTGTACTAAGTTATAAATTTTTTGATGATAACCTGGTAATAAAAAAGTCAAGTTAGTATCTTGAACAACACTTTGACACATCGATGCCGCTTTTTTATTTGTTGTTTCTGCTAAAATTATACCGGTGTTTACATCTGTAATAATGTATTTCATTCAATCATCAGTATTATCAAAATAACCCCAATATGCACTTTGAATTTTATCAAATTTTTCAAAAAACTTATCACCATCAATGTCTAAAGTGTAATTAGGATTAAACCAATTCTCAACATCTTTTTTACTTAACTTAAATCCTTTTTCTTTTTCTTGCATATATTTGGCCTGAAATTCGCTCATAAATTTAGGTCTGTTAGGTCTCTTATTTGAACCATCGTACCCTGTGCATTTTATTTTCTCTATAATATCAGGCCATAAGGTTCTATGTAGTTCGCATCTATATGTCCAGTTACTTAATTTTCCAGGCACCTTATCTTGTAAAAGATTTTTTACATGCGGAATTTTAATATAAGTTTGAGCAATTTCGGGTGTAAATAAAAACCATTCTCCAATAATAGTTCTGTTTATAGCCTTGGCGTGGATTGAATTGGCATAATCATGTTCGATGCTGAATAGGCTCCATTTAGATTTTTTACTGAAATCGTTGAATAGATCTCTGTGCCAGTACGGTTCTCCATCCCCTACTACTGGTATATTGTCTAGATAATCGTAGAATTTTAATCTAACGAGTTTTTCTACTGTTGAGGGATACGAAATTTGATATAAACTTACAGCGTCATTTTCTAAAAATTTTTTAAGTGGAAAATCAATTATATTATGTTTGATACCCATTATATCGCAGGTCTTAATTGCATGTTCTACATCATAGCAGTTTATATTATTCTCGAATCTAAATGTATAAACATTTTGATTTATACCTAATTCATGAAAAGTTCTTATTATGATTTCGCTATCAATGCCACCAGAGAACAAAACATCAAATGGTCCGCCGTAGATATCTTTAATCAGTTCAGCATTTCTAAATAATGCCTGAAAATAATCTAAATTTTTTTTAGGCCTATAATCTCTCTTATAATGAATGTTGAAAACAGCATCTCTATTAGGTTTAGATACATTTGGAGATAAATCATTGAAAGTAAAATATTGCCAATTTTCAAATCTTTCCATTAGGCAATAACCTTATACATTTTATAAAACATCAACTTGTAACCATCTTTTTCTGCTGAAAGTAATCTTACCTTATTATTAGGACTTATAGTTGCAGCAGTTATATCACAGTTCATTGAAGTAGCCACGTATTCAAATTGCTTATTCAATATGGTATGAATACCTTTTCTTCTATGCTTTTTATCCACAGCAGTTAGTAGGATTTCTAGAATACTTTTATTAGTGTTTTGTCTATTATAGGCAAATATGCCTACAACGTCATTGTCAATTTCTCCCCATATTATTCCACATTCATCGTCGTCCCATGATGTAATTTTACCAGCATGACCGCTATCTATTAAATCTGCCATCTGTCTTAGAAAGAATGTATAAGCAGGATTAAGTTTTAATTTGTCACTATGTTTAATTATCAATGTTTCCTGCGTTTTGGTGATTGCTTTGTCTAAAATTTCTATCATTGCTTGGTTCTTATTAGACGTATAATCCAATATGTTGGATCGATTTCCCACCAACGACGGCCTCCAAAATTTGGGTTGCCTGGATCACCATGATGATTATTATGCCAGCATTCACCCATACTGACAGGAAACAGCCAGGGAACATTTACACTTGTATCTTTAGTATCATAGTTTCTATAACCTAGTTGTGGATAGTGAACTATACTAGTTTGTACAGCAAAACTATGGAAACAAAGCATACAGGGTAACACCATAAAATACAACCAAAGATCTATGTTAATCAAAGCCAATGATAGATGGCTTATGATAAAAACTTTGTTATAGTGATTATGAAAAAACATTGCCTCTGGATCTCTCAACACTCTAATAGCATATTTTAAATTAAGTTTAGAATAGTTAATCCTAAAAAGCCATAGTATGTATGAATGCCAAAATCCGTCTCTAGGACTATGTAGATCTCGTTCGGTATCTGCGTGTCTGTGATGATAACCTTGATGAACTACAGTCCAAAATACTGGACTACCTTGTCCAGCAACCGTTCCACACCACAGAGAAAAATACTTAATTAGTTTGTGTGTTTTAAAACTATAGTGACTGAGTAATCTATGATAGCAAGCACCTATACCTATCATCTTGAAACATATATAACCTATCACAGTTGCCAATAACCACCATGACGGCATTTGATCTGTAATGATATTATAGATAGCATAGATTCCCCCTAGATGTAAGGGTATCAATGTGTAGGTGTTACGCAGTCGTTCTAGGGTCGATGTTTCCATAATTCTAGTAATTGAGAATTACCTTGATATAAAATTGTCTGCCAACAAGAGTCATCACATTCGTTAGGGCAGGTGAGATATTTATTTGTTGTGCTGCTCCACTCTATTTTAAACTGCCTTTTAAATTCTAATATAACAAATTTTTCCCAGTTGGGAGTTTGTCTACTTATAAAGTAAAGCTCGCAATCTGTATTATTTTTAAGCCAGTCAATTTGACTAATCGCTGAGTAACCAAAACTTGCACTCATCACTCTAGGAAATTTTATTCTTTGATCTGGTTTCCATAATCTGTTTAATATTCTAAAGGCACGATTAGGCCAACAATCTCTAGATGAAATTGTAGAACACATTACAGGATTGTCTAGATCATCGTAACAAATTGTACAGGCAATGACATACTGTAAAAAATCAGTACTATAATTATTCCATAACCTGTGGTCTTGTCTATTATATTGTTGTTCTCTTAGTTTATTAAACAATTGATCTAGATCTTTATTAGATCCTATAGCCCATGTGATTGTTTTCATATTTTGTTGCTCGTGTACCATTCAGCCCAATGTTTAGATTGTGCTTCCCATTTATTAATAGTTTTTTTCAAAGGGAAGTAGGGCCTTTTAATATTTTCAATTGCAGCAATATCTTCTTTATATACTTCTATGACTTTTTCCCAATCTGTTTTTTCTATAGCATCTATATCACTAGAATAGTAAAATTGCATGTGCCATGTAAAGCCATATTCGATTTTGGGATTAAACGGTGATACACGACAAATCATTAGTTTACCAGGTTCATATTCTATGTTAAATCCAGGATATATAAACAACCAAAAACCTTTAGTTCCTTGACTTGTAGTATACATTTGGATAGACCAATTGTTGCCGAAATCTACCTCGATGCTATTCAACGGTGTCTCTAAACTTTGTCTTGGATGAATACCACCTGGTATAAGATGTAGTAGATCTGTCATTTGTTCCATTAGCCATAACCAACTACCTTGACTTGATCCATGAACACTATGACTGTAATTAAGTTCTGGACTATTGCATAAGATTTTATACCATTCCTGGTCTCTAGGTTCTTCAAAGTTTTCATACAATATTCCAGTACGTCCTAAAGTCGCTTGACCTTTATGATGCATTTTGTAAAAATGATTACAGTTTGTATCTTGATTAAATGGATTCCCATCTTGATTCCATGATAATCCATGCAATTTACATGTTAATATCTTTAATTGATCTCCAGGATTACCAATTAGATACCCTCTATGAGGGCATTCTCTATTTTTAACATCATATGAATTTTGATTTCTTACAATAATAGAATCTTGAAGAACAAAATTGTTATGTTTGAGAGCACTGACATGAGCCAATACATTTGGTTTAATTTTAAACATTTAACACCGGTTTCATAAAATCAAAATAATTTACACTCCAAATTCCATTATAATTTTTGCCGGCATTTTCAATTTCTTTAAATGCTTCGTGTTGGAATATAGGACTTTTTTCCACTAGTTCATATCCATGGAATTTTGGTCTTTCTACTAAATTAAAGTCGTTATATCTGTTATATATAATATGTTTACTACTTCGACTTCCTAGTTTCCCGGGTACTCGATTATGAGCAAGATCGATCATTCTAGGATCTGCTAGAAAACTTGTGTTCATCTCATTGGTCCAGCAATTAAAGTTAGGTGTACCTGAAATGCCTTGTTCCATAAACAAGTTAGAAAAGCACCATTCGTATTCGCTAAATTCAAACAACCAATTATCTGAATCTTTATCTTTTTTGATATAGGGCTCGCATCCTCCACACAATATGGTTCCATCTATGTGTTCTATAGCGAACATTAAGGCACTGTTATGATATTTGTCACTTTTATATTTCACAGCATAATCTACTATTTTACCAGAGTTAACAAATTGATCAAAGTCTAAGTCAATAATCATAGGAGATAAATTATTATCTTTACAGTATTTGAAAGCATACTCAGTATCATGATCATTATAATTAGGTTGAAGTTGTAGAATAACTGGTGTTACATCAATGCCTAAACTTAAGAATACACTCAACATATACTCACTGTCAATCCCGCCACTGTAAAGTAAATGCAAGGGCCCTTGTTTATTATCGTATATTTCTTGAGCAGCCCTACAGGATTCCAAATACAAATTATCAAATGTCTTAGGAAATGGTTTAAAATGACATTGAAAAGAATCACAGGAGCCGCTCACAGTAAAGTAATTATTTTTGGTAAGTTGTATCATAAAACGCACATATAAATATCAGGATCGGTTATTTATGGATATGTTATCGTGAAGAAAGAATACTGTGTTCCTATATTAGACATCCCAAAACTTTCTGAAAAAAGTTGTCAAGAAATAGCAGAATATACTCAAACACACTTAGATAGGTTTAAGGGCTATGACAATATTGATGGAAAAACCACTGAACTAAATGTTCCAAATTTGTATATGGGATTTTCCTATCTTAATCTAAATTTAACTAAAGAGGATTATAGTTTCGGAGTTTATATTTGTGAAACTAATAATTTAAGATTAGACTATAGTAAAAATATCATTTTTATGATACAACGATCAAAATGGCGTATACCTCCACATACTGATCCTCAGCGACGTGCTTCCTTATTATTTCATATTAAAGGCACAGCAACTACAAAATTTTATACAATGGAAAATCATATACCTAATATAGATTATTCTTCTGTAGAATTAAAACTGGCTCAAACTATAAAAATGGACATGCGTGAATGGTATTTGTTTGATAATAGGACCATACACGAGGTTGAACTTATACAAGACGGGACACGATTGACATTTGTTTTAGATTTGTTTGATCAATTTGTTGATTTTAATGATGCTAGAAAGAATTATAAAAAAATATTTTTATAAATTACCCACAAGATGAAGTCTAGGTTTATCAGAAAAGTTGGCAAAAGAATGCTTTTTTCTTGTATCGACAACGTAGGCATGGCCTACAGGTAAATGAAACGGGGATATATCAGAAAAGATAAACAAACAATCTGAATTTGTTATTAAAGGTATATGCACTCTTTCGGAATCATCTAGATGAAGGCTGTAGCATGCAAAGGGATTAAGCCACATAAGTCTTGTACGAGTTAGTTGATACTTGTCAATTAGGGATTCGAAGATTGTATTTGAAAAAAAAGGATTAAGGACGTTGAACTCAATTTCTTGTTCTCTACCTTTACCTACTGCGCTTGTCCATGGATCTTCTCCTACCTTATGTTGTAATCCAGTTTGCTTGCCTTTATGGCCATACTCTGTCCAAACTAGATCTTTCTCTAAGTTAAAATATGCAGAGATTATTGAGATATTATCGATACTATCTAAAATTTTGAACATATTTTAACCGGCTGGTACATATGCAGGACAGGTCGTAGGTGGAACAACTGCACCTGAAAGTTTAGTTTGTTGATCTGATTTCTTTTTGGTAATATTTCCTACTGGCAACATATGTTCTACTTTTTTAGTTTTATCTGTTTTAATTTTTTCTGCTAGCATGTTCTGTCTCCAACAAATATGGTATTAAGTCATATTTACCCAAAGTTTTTAATGCCCATCTACGTTCATTGCAGGCATAATGCTTGCAATTTAATATGTAAGGATCATTGTGTATTTCTGTACATGTACCAGATTGTCTAAGTAAATCTACTAAATCTAGTTGATAATAGATATCGATAATATGATATTTTTGCAAATTATAGAAAGGCTGCACCCACCATTCTACAGGTGACCTGATAAAAGGTGCTCCATGATCAGACCATTTTTCGTCTAATAAAGGTCGTTCATGATCACCTGTATAGATAAACTTAGGTTGCCAATATCTATGCCTTTCAGGCCATCTTGCATCTTTTTTATTGTAAAAATTAATTAAGGTTTCTCTACATCCCCAATTAATATCTGATTCTTCCGGTACTTGACAATCTAATAATCTATGTAAAAATGGTTCATTGATGAGATTTCTAATCATAGTATCCATATGTTTAACATCAGACCAATTTACAAACCAAAGATTGGATTTCTTATTTGGGATTACAACGATAGGGACTATACGATATGGAATTTTTTGTAACTTATTGAGCATTGAAATAAGATACAAGACCAGCATAGAATCCATTCCTGATAGTCCTACTGCTATTAAATTATCAGGATCGGTATTAGCAGGCATATCAATTTTAAGAATTCGTCTATCCCAATCGGGCCCACATTCTAACTCATATTCTATATCTTCATTTTCTAATATAAAGTCACGTTCTTTTGATCTAGGATTGATAGTATCAACAACTATGTCATTAGAAAATTCCTTGATAAAAAAGGTGAGGATGTATTTTGTACCAAAAATAATATCTTTGCCAGTATGAAGAGTTTTTAAATTTGTTTCTGGCTCATCATAGTCGTATCTAAAAAAAGCCAATTGTCCCTGATTAGGCCAAATTGATTTATAAAAATGGTTAAAATATGTTTCCCCTCCAGAATAGTCATTGTTAAGATATAAGACCGCAGTGGCCATTCGATTGCCGCCTTTAGACAGCATCTTAGTTAGACTTGCTTTGTTTTTATCGTTAACAATAAAAAAATCATAATGAGGAGTAAAACTTGAATTAGTTTCATACTTAGTTGGAACTGGATCACAGATATTGTCTTTTGGAAGTCCAGTAACATTTGAAATTTTTTCTTTTATCTGTTGGATAATTTCACGGTATTCAGGTGTATCTAATTTTTGGTATTTTTGATTGTATATTGCTTTATGACCAGTCTTTATAGATTTAAGGTCTAATGAACCTGTTTGGTAATCAGAAAGACGGGCATCAGTGAATAAATTAGGCTGTGACTCTAATAATGAAATAATTTTGTTGCAAATTTCGGGAGATATTAAGTCCTCAATGATCTCTAAATGAGGATATGACTCTAATAAAATTCTATTCACTATAATCCCCAAATCTGTATAGTTTGTCTATGATACCGTATGAGAGGACTTATTTGTGTTACCATATGCATGGTCTTGTCTGTATTAACAACACATGTATTATACTCAGGGGGAAGTGCAACATAATGATCCTTTTTTTGATATACAAATAGTCCGCCCCAGTTTATATCCCATTCCTTATTAAGGTATATAGTAGCACCAAATTTATATCTAAGATCATTATGAATATTTAAACCACTCAATGGGTGCCAAACACAATGTAGAATTGCCAATCTTTCGTATGGTAATTTTACTCTAGATCTGATAACAGGTTCTATCATATTGTGAACATGGTCACTGACTGTGGTCTGGCTTACATTTCCTATAATGCTATCTTTATAGATATTTGTAGCCCATATAAGTCTGCTATCCATCCATGCATACTCTTTAGATTGCTTTTTAAAATCTTTTATTATTTCTTTGATTATGCTTTCTTCTAATATATTTTTTATAATTTTCATTTTAATCTTATCCAATCTAAAGTTTTTTCTACGAAACTTTTTTCGTTTTCAATTATATCTGCAAGGTCACTATAATTTTCTATAAAATCCCTATAATTAATATTATTATCTATGGTCAAATTAAATTGAGGAATATTTTGATTTTCAAGGTATTCTAATGCCTCGGAGTATTCTATCTGATTAAAACTTTTACCTTGTTGGTATAACAGATCTTTCATGCGATCAACTAATATTTCGTTGCTTAGGATTAATCTAATCGTTGATACAATTATAGGATCCTTAAGGTCTAGATTAACAATTTGTTTTTTGAATTCTAGTTTACTAAGGTATACAAACTTTTTAGTATGTTGTGCATACAGGTAACTTGCCACTTGATTTATATAGTCTCTTCGATGTAAGATAATTATTTTATCTTCATCTGTAATTTTAAAAGTTTTACTAAAATCGACTAACACTAATTTACTGTCATATGACTGCCAATATTCATGGCTAATAAGGTTCTGTAAAAATATTTTCACACCTGAATTAGTGTAATTGAAACTTTTACATGCTTCTATATAATTTTTAAAGCCTTCTATTCCTTGATTTTTTGCTAAATTGAAGTAGAGTTTTCCAAAATACTCTCCTAGATTCTCTAATCTTAGATGTTGACATAAACTATTAAGAATAAACCAAGATCTAGATCTCGGTGAGCAAACGACATACAGATTCATTTTATACCATAAATATGTATATATCTTTAATATCTAAGGACCGATAAATTATGGCCGCTTCTAGTACATCAGTTTTAAGGAGTTTAACGCAACAAGAAATTATAGATCTAGGTCAGGAATCGTCAAATATTTCATTTTGGAAAAGAAGTTGGCGACAAGATGACCTTTTACCGGGCACTGTTCATTTTGTCAAGTTTGTAAATGATCAAAGTCAGGTCATTTACGATAATTTGAATCAATTTCCCGCTACGCAATCACTTATAGAATCTATTTCACCGAACTCTAAAATTGGACGTATTCATTGGTATAGATTTTTACCTATGGAAAGATTAGGTCCATATAGTTGGGCTGCACACTATTTTTTGCAAAATAATCTTTTACTACATAGGTATCATATATTACTTAATTTGCCTAATACTTTCGCTCTTAGAATTGACAATAATTTTGTAACTGATCTTTCTATTTACAATAACAAAGTTTTAGATCTTGCATTAGGGCAAGAACATTTTTTCTTTAATATCAGTAGCACTCCTACCTATATGTTAATGATAGATATTTTAGATCCTAGTGTTGTTCTCAATTAGTATGCAATCTTGAAACGTAAGATCTATCGGAGTAATTAACTTAAAATTAAATTTTTGTAGTCTTAATTCAAGATACTCGGGGTTTAAAAATAGTAAAAGATACCTATCATCTTCTGGATTGTCTTTTATTTTGTTATCTACTAGATAGGTAAATGTATCAGTTTCAATTGGGTCACAAGAACCGAAGTCTCTAAATCTCTTAGCGATAAATCTACTTTTTAAAACTAGATTTTTTACATTTAGATAAGTTACAAGCATACTTCCATTAGGTTCAAGATGTTGGTACAACCAATCTATTGTTTGGAAAAAATCATCTATGCCAGTATGTGATAGTACACTATAACTTATTATAGTGTCGTATAGTCTAGGCAATTCAAATCGAAAGTTAGTTATACCCTTTGAGTTATACATAGGGTTGTAACCTGGATAATATATCCAATTGGCTGTAGGATAAAGATTGCTGCCCTCTTCAATGGCTGCTTTATCAATGTCTATGCCTGTATAACTAGTAGGATCTATTTGTTTATTACTGAAATGTAAGAACCGACCGCAATTAGAACCATAATCCAAAATGGACCCATACATTATATTAGGTTTTATTTTGGTAAAATAATCAAATGTATTGGTATCATAATCAACTAGTGGCATTATTTCAAACCCATTTCTGCTCTAATCTTGGTAGCACTGATTGCGTGAACTTCGTCTGTAAATGTTTCCTGCTCTATCTTATAGCCCACATCTCTACCATAGGTAATATTTACGATATTAGGAACCAGTATAATTTCATATTGTCCTTGATATAAAGGATCTAGATCTTTTTTAATAAAAGAAATTACACGTTCTACATCAAAAGGATTACTTCCATTCCATCCTTGGCAATCTCTGATCATTATGCAGACCTGGCCAGTCTTAGATAGTGCTCGTTCAAATAGCGCACGATGACCAGGGTGCCAGGGTTGCCATCTGCCCAACATCTGTACAGTTTCTTTACGCCAGTCGAATCTAGGTCTTCTACGTTGTTCTAAAATATGTCTAGCAACAAATGGTACCCAAACATCAGTATTCTTCTCAGGTATTCTAAAATCATATGTTTCAGGTTTCTGAAACATTTTATCTGTATCTTCAAATCGACTAGTTTCACTAGTATCCATCCAAATGGTCCAGTCTGCCTTGAAGTTATCTCTCATTTCCTGTAATGGTGCAACAAAATCACAGATAACATAATCTCCGCTACATTTCAGAGCAAATTCAGCCATTCTTAGACTCTGTCTAATGCGTCCTTCTCTGCTAAAGTCCCAGTCATTAAATCTTTTACGAATATCATCAGCATTAAACCAATCTACTCTTACTTTTAGATCTGGAAAAGGTGAATCTGAATCAATTGTAGTTATAGATCTTTCCCCATGGGTTTCGATATAACTTTTAAGTTTTTCTGCGAATGTAGTTTTGCCAGATCCGGGCAATCCCATAATTAAAATTTTTTCTGTCATTTTTTATCCTATACGACCGGTAGGGTTCGAACCTACAAAAGCATTGTCTAGGACTGTGCCCCATCCTGCCATAAAGACAGAGGTCTTCCAATTCCACTCACGGTCGCAATTATATTTTATACAGAAATCCTTTACAGGTCTACTAAATTGATTATTTTTGTAAAAAGATAGAATTGAAGAAACTGTTAGGCACAATTTGATAGGATTTAAGTATTCTAATATTATTCAGGTCTAGTTGTTTGAGAAGATAATTTTCATGAATAAAAAGTAGATTTTCATCTACAGGATTATATTCATAACTAATTCGACCATTGTTAATGTATTGCCATTTAGGCGTTGAAATTTGATCACATACTGCGAATCTTTTACTATTGTTTGTAGAGTAGTGCTCAATCAAGGTTTGATCGGCACTATTTAAAAAATTTAAAATTACAAAACCCCCAGGAAAGGTTTGATTAATAAGGAATCTTGTAATATCAAAAAAAGTATCAATATCACAATTCGTTAATGCTTGGTAAGAAATAGATACATCGAAAAATTTTTCGAATTGAGGGAGTTGTCTTGTTGTGGTGTTGTAATGATAAAATTGAGAATTAGGATAGGAATTTTGATGTAAATGAACACTTTCTAGGTCAAGATCAATGCCTACATATATAGAATGATCTATACTTGTAAAATCATTGCCTATAAAACAAGATTGTCCGAATCCAAAGTCTAACACAGAACCTTTTGTAATTTTAGGAAACAAGTTTTTATAGTAGGTAAATGAATTGATCATAGTGCTATTTAATACAGTAGATAGATTAGGCTACTCATTCCCATGAGCCCCTAAATGAGTTGTTACCCTGTCCATGCCATCACTGAGGAGAGGCAACCTCCACACATACTTTTACCCTGCCGGATGAATGGCCCGGAGGGAGGTAGGTATGATAACACCTAATATGGTTCACGCACATATCAGACGCCTACTCGCTGACCGGCGTAGGGCCGGGGATTCTGGTGCCCCAGGAGAGACTCGAACTCTCACGCACTAGGCACTTGCTCCTAAGGCAAGCGTGGCTACCATTACACCACCGGGGCAATACTAATATTTACGCAAATAATAATACAGGAATGTCATTAGAAAAACAAGAACTATGATAGCCATTTTATCGCTCCTATAGTGGCACCACCTGCAGGAATCGAACCCACATCGCCTGGTTCGTAGCCAAGGGTATTATCCATTATACTAAGGTGGTATTGTTGGTAGCCCCGACAAGAATCGAACTTGTAATAGCCGATTATCAGTCGACCGTTATACCATTTAACTACAGGGCTGCTATGGAGTGAGGGATCGGATTCGAACCGATGGCTTTACAGTTTTGCAGACTGTTCCTTTGGGCCTCTCAGGCACCCTCACATTCTTTTTGTACCGTTAAACATAGGATGATTAAATTCATCCGATGAGTTACTGCTATAGACATGAACAGGTAAAACTAGTAAATCAGAGTCTTTCGTTTCAAAATGATGAGCAGTCATCTTTGGCAGTATGATAACATCACCTTCTGTTAATGTATACGTTATAGAATTATCTACTGTTCCTACCACAGATACACCCTTTCCTTTGGCAACATATACTACTCTTGCAGTAGGATGTATATGGTGAACTTGTTCAGATGTACCTAGTGGCATATATAACATTTGAAATGTAGGATCCCCAGGTCTAGTAGGTGGAATTAACTGCTTGGTGCTACAACCATTTATGTAGGGCAAATCGCAGCCTCTATCAAAGGTACTGGTTCTTTTTTCTGGTGTATAACCAAAGATTTCTACACACATCCTATATGACTCTAATTGGGAATTATCTCCTGACATGGACACCACAGTGTCAAAATCTATATACCAATAACTAGATCTAGGATCTAAATTTATATTGTTGTATCCAATATAGACACGATATTGATAAAGATCAAGCCTATCGCATTCAATTACACAGGGATTTTTAATATTAAATATTTTCATAATAATTGGTGGAAGCGGTGGGATTCGAACCCACGGACCCGGTTACCCGAATCGACAGGTTAGCAACCTGCTGCCTTAAGCCGACTCAGCCACACTTCCTAATTCGTGTTAGTTATTTTTGTGTCGGGAAACTAACAAACCCCGTGAGCGCAGCCCATCCTGTTTTCGCGTCAGCGGAGGCAGAATATGATTACAGGTCTGCCCTATTTGGAGCGGATAGTCGGATTCGAACCGACGGCATTCACTTTGGCAAAGTGACATTCTACCCCTGAATTATATCCGCATGTAAT
>JACCDO012432989.1_pt1 | contig 20279 bp, 17 predicted proteins | sample 7446101 | NCBI WGS metagenome assembly JACCDO01 (sample SAMN15323440, study PRJNA562643) | freshwater metagenome | isolation source: river surface water | place: USA:Blue River Watershed | collected 2017-08-16
GAAATGATGGAAATGATGGAAATGATGGAAATGATGGAAATGATGGAAATGATGGAAATGATGGAAATGACTATTAGTATATAAATTAAATATTGCATATTGTTACAATATAACATAAACATGAAATATGTATATGTTTTACGTTTAACCAATAACAAATTTTTTGTAAGTTCTACATATAATTTATATCCGACATTAAAGGATATGTTTAGTAAACATGATAAAAAACATAATTGGCTGTTATTATATCATCCTTTATATGTAGATTCAATAATTGCAGATTGTAACGATAACGATGAATATGAATATTTAATTAAATATATTAGAAATCATGGAGTAGACAATGTTAGAGGAAGATTATTCGATTCTTCTATTCATGCCTCTGAATCTATCAGAGAAATTATGGAAAAAATAAATAAAGATAATAAACACTTTTAAACTATAAGTTTAATAGTATCTAATATATTTCCAAGTATAGTTTCAAATAAATGTATACCATACATTTTTTCTGTTACTTTAAAAGTATTTTTAATTAATAATTCACTCTGTGTCCAATGCATTGGACAAAAATTTTCATAATCGAGTAAACGTATATTATATTTATTAATATAATAAGGATACTTATCAAGTAAAATTTTAGGTAAATCTCTTATATGCCAACCCCAATTATTCATTCTAAATCCTGTGGCAAAGTTATCTAACCATATTTTTATAAATTCATTACCTGGTTCACTAATAATTACACAATTAATTATACTATTTTCTGTTTCTTTGGTAACATATATACTATGACCATCTAGTAATGAAGTTATATCTTTTAACATATAGATATCCATATCCATATATATTCCTCCATATTGATATAATAATTCCATTCTAATAATATCAGCTTCATATTGAACGTGATTAATTTTAAACCCATCGAATATAGGCACTCTCTTTATTCGTTTTATTATTACATTTTTATTCTTCTTTAATTCTATCCAATCAACAGAGTCTGGTTCTATGTCATTATGAATCCAAATTTCATAATTTGGCATATTTTTAATAATAGAACGAATACATTTATAGTTAAAATTATGTAATGGTCTTTGATTAATATAAATAAGATGAATAATTTTTGGTATATTTACATTTTCTTTCTTTTCATATTTATCTTCTAAAAATAATAAACATTTTTCTTTAATATCTTTATTGATATGTCTTTCACAAATAAGAATTTCCATATCTAATATACTATTATTAACTATTGCATTATAATATTTCATTATATAGTAATCATAGTCTGATAAAATTATAGAAAAATAAGATAAATAAACATCTATTAATACCCTTAACCTATTATTTACGACATTATTATTTAATAAAATAAGGTTATTAATTTCATCATGCATTTCTTCTTTATTCATATATAATGCCATTTCTTTGGTGAAATCTTTTTTTTTAGATTTAAAAATTGCAATACCTCGCCCTTGTTCATATGTCTTACATAGAATAACTTCTTCTTTATCTTCTTCATTAAATACTTTAGTTGGACCATCATTCCAAACCATAGATAAATTATTTTCACACACTACGTCATTCATAATTATATAACAATTTTCAGACATTATATATTGACATTGCAATAAATCTTCTTTCACTATTTTATATTCATGTCCTCCATCTATATAAATAAGATCAAATTGATGATTATGTTTAATAAGATCATTCAACATATCTTTACTAGTTCCATGCATTATTTTAAATCTATCGGGATAATTATTAATTAAATATTCTTCACATTCTTTATTTATAGAAAAGTCAATGCTAATTACATTAGCATTTGTATTTAACAAAAACATTAACGATGTTGAACCATGTAGAAATCCAATTTCAAGAATATTAAAAAATGAATTATTATGACAAAAATTCATCAAATCTTCAAATTGTTCAGGTACTTGAAATGCATATCCTTCATTAGAATTTTTTTTTAACTTCAATAATTTATTCTCTTCAATGTATGTTACTATTTTTTTAAGTTCATTATCATCATCAATTGTATTTATTAAACTAGTAATATAATTATATTTTCCCATAATAGATGATGTTAAATTATTATATCTAATTAGTCCATTATTAGACCAATTATATCTAGCTACTCCTATACCAGAACCATCGTCAAATTCTTTTTCATTAAATGGTATAATAATTTTTTCTTTAGAACATTTATCATACGCATCTACAATATTGATATTGCGGTCTTTATTATTTTTTCTAGTGACATTGTTAATTATTAATACGGTCTCAGAAGTTGATTTATAATAACAGTTTATTAAATTACTCATAACAGTATTAAAATCATCAGAATCATCAATAAATATAATATCATATATATCAGATAATGTAGGAATAATATCAATACTATTTCCTTGAATAAAATTTACCCTATCATTATAATTTTTATTGATATCATTATAATTTTTATTGATATCATTTTTAACTGTATTATTATCTACAACTGTTATGTAACCATCTGAAAATTCAAGAAATATAATAGTAGATACATCAAATCCTATACATAATACTTTCTTAGGATTTCTATTTTTACATAATTCTATTATATACTTGTAGTTCAATTTATTATAGTTAAGATTATATCCATATTGTTTATTAATTAAGTCTACCTTAGCACATAGCATAAAATTATATAATTCCATATTATAAGGTTCCTTTTCAATTCTAATCATTGTATTAAGAACAATTCTATGGTAGTCACTGTTATATAAATGTAGATGATCTTGATAGTTATTGAGATAATAACATTCTTTATTTACATAATTAGAACAATACTCAAATATTTTTGAAAAATTTCCCGTCGATGTAGGATAACAATTGGAACAATATTTATGATTATTAGTATGATACAAATAACTTTTATTCTGAAGCAAAGGATCAAAGAAGCTACCTAAATCTAAACATGATAATGTATTATTTTGTTTAAACCATTCATAGCATAATACTCTTCCCAAAGGACCACATAATGTGATAATAAATGTATTATCATCAAACACAATATTTTTTAATCTATTGTAATCATTTCTAAATGCCATTGTGCTAGAAACCGTAAATGTCTTTCTCACTGAGATATTTAAACAATTCATTTTACTAATATTACTAATATTATTTTCATTACTAATAACTACGATATTTTTATCATATAGATAATTAGTTAAAATATCTAAAGTAGTATCATAATTATTATTAATTAATATATTAGCATCAACCACATTAGTTTGTATAAAATCATAAGTTTTTGACTTTATCAATTCATTTTTTATCATTTTATAACATTCATTATAACAATTTATACATGGTATTCCGATAAATAAATTATCATTACACCATTTATCTGAAATTATATCAAGCAATTTATTTGATAATTCTATACTAGATTGTTCATCCCCTCTTGATATAAATGCAAATTCAGAAATAATAGCCGATGCTTCTCCATCATTAATCCTAACAAAGCAAAATGGAACATTAGACTTAATTTTATCGTATATCCTCATCATTTTGATTAGATTATAACTATATTTGGTTTATTTTTTCAATTATAAATTATTTTTATGCTTTTTAGATGATAAATGTTTAAGTCTACTGCTATTTTTAACATATATATCACATGTATTACAATAAAACATATTTTCGCTTACAATAGACTCAGGCACTACTTCTGTAGAACAATTAGGGACTACTTCTGTAACAAACTCAGGCACTACTTCTGTAGAACAAATAGGGACTACTTCTGTAACAAACTCAGGCACTACTTCTGTAGAACAATTAGGGACTACTTCTGTAACAAACTCAGGCACTACTTCTGTAGAACAATTAGGGACTACTTTTGTAGAACAATTAGGGACTACTTCTGTAACAAACTCATGCACTACTTCTGTAGAACAATTAGGGACTACTTCTGTAACAAACTCATTATATGTTATTTTTTTATCTTCGATAAAATCATTATCTATATTTTGTAAAATAGTTGATAAATTTCTCTCAGATTCAGTAGTGAATTCAGTAGTAAATTCATTATCATATTTAATTAGATCATCTAACATAGATTCATTAAAACGCACTTTATGTTTAGTATCTAATGTACCATTGTTAATAAATAAAATAGATTCGATATTATTGATAAGATATTCTACGTGAGATATAACGAAAATTAATTTAGGCATAGTACTATCATTTGTTAAATTTTTCAATAAATCAGTTATAATTGAAATATTTTCATTATCACACATACCAAATCCTTCATCTATAATTAACGCATCAGGTATAACAACGTCAGCAAAATGCCATAACACAATTCTAAATACTATATTTAGAATAAATTTTTGATACCCTGATGATATAGATATATCTAACCAATGCTGACCATCTGTTTTATATAGTATTTCAAAATCTTCATCTATTTTAATTTCAATATTAGTAGTTTTTAATAAGTTATTTATTTGTTCCTCTATTTTGGGAAGTATATTGGTTAATAATATATTTATAATTCCATTTGATGGTTTTATTATTTGTCTATATGTTTTTAATAATTCTAAATTAGAATTAACGATTTCTAGTTCATGTTGTCTATATTTTTCAATATCATCTCTTATATAATTTTTATATTCTTCAAATAAATTAACGTATAGTTTATTGGAACTATTAACTGTATTGATTAAATTATTATAACTTTCTTTCATATTATTTAATGTTTTATTAATTCCATTTATTTCATCAGAGTATTTTAATTGATTTATCACTTTTTCACATAAAATAATTTTTGCAGAACATATTTCCGATTGTTTAATATTAGTTTCTTTTTCTATTAATAGACATGCTATTGTAGCAGCCGGAACTGATAAGTTTTTACTATCTTTTTCTATCTTACATAATTTATATAAATACGTAATTCCAAAATTGTTATATTTGTTTATAACTGCATCTTTTATATAATCAGGTTCAAATGTATTTATCTTTTCATCTAATTCTGTTATTTCTTTGATAAGTCTATTTTTTTCTTCTATATATTTTTTATGTTCTTCTTCAGGATTTGGATATTCAATTATTAATGATTTATTTTCATTAATAATTGAATACAAAATATTTCTTTCATGTTCTAACCTTTTTATTGTTTGTTTAATATAAATTAATTGTTCATAGTATTTTATATCAGAACACTCTATACCATTATTATCAGAACTATTAGATTCTATTTCTAATAAATTAGCATATTTAATTTGTTTTTGTATATCTTTAATTTTTTCATCATTAATTTTTATTGTATCATATTGTATTAAATTATTTAATATTTTTTGTTTTCCTATTAATTCAGTAATATCTTTTACTACCTCAGTTTCAATATTTTGAAATACATGTAGAGATAATATTTCAGCAAGTTTTTGCTTACGAATAGTTGGTGTCATATTAGTAAAATTGATATAATTATACTGTAACTGAAAACTAGATATAATAGCATCGTTGTAATTACCTACTACTTTTTTTATTTCATTATTTGTTAATGGTATTGTTTTTTGTGTATAATCTCTATTGTCAAAGATAAATTTATACGTAGAGCCTTTATTAATTATACCATTTTTTCCATTGATTTCAAATTCTAAAGTAAGTCTATAATAATTACAATTTTTATTAATTATACATTTTTTTGATGATGTTCTTGGGTGTACATCATATAACGCAAATAAAATAATATCGATTAATGATGTTTTTCCAATATTATTAGGTCCAATAATTCCACTTAATCTATTTTCTAGTTTATAAAAATCAATATAATTAGGTCCTTCAAAGTTATACATATTTTCAAAAAATAGTGATAATAAACGTATCTTTCCATTATTATTTTCCTGATAATTGTAATATGTCATGTAATATTTTTTATGTAAATTAATTAATTGTTGAATCTTTTTATCGTCTTCATTCTTATTTTTTAAATAATGACGTATTAATGTATTATGCATAACAATATCATTAATATTTACAGAAGAGTTATCAACTACCTTACTATCAAATAGTTCTAGATTATATTTATTTTTGTTTTTTATATTTCTTGGTCCATTTCCATAAATATTAATATATTTATTAATAATACCATCTAAGTATTCAGTAGAAGTATTGTTATAATAAATATCATAAAATACTACTTTTTCAGGAATCGGTAATTCAGTAACTTCTGAGTCATATTCTAATTCTACTTTTAAAAATCCAAAATCATTTTTAATATCAATAAAATTAATTTTATTAAATTTATCCATTATTTCCCATAAAATAAATCCATGTCCATTATGACTTTCATTAATTGTTTGTTGAAAAAGTGAACCACTATAAGCAGCGTTATCATAAAAAGTATGTCTATTATGAATATGACCCGCCATAACTGCATTAAAAATTCCCAAAGTTTCAATATCTATTCTATCTAAATTTTCATGAAATAGTAAAATTTGAGGACGAATATCAAATCCATAGTCTGGAATATCTTCATCTGGAGCAATAACTGTCCATAAAATATTGTTAAACTCATATTGGCCACTGTGTCTCCAATAATTAAATTTAGGAGCTTTAAGTACTTCATTTCCTGAGGATATTGCAGTAAAAAAATCTATATCATCTACTTTACAACTAATATCATGATTCCCTGGAATCATAATTATTGGAGCAATGCTGGTTAATGAAGATAAAAATGTGGTTACATCTAAAATTATACCTGGATTAATATTACTTATTGAATCAATAATATCTCCAGTTAAAACAATAATATTAGGCTTTAAATCATGTAGAATATCTAGTAAATTGTAGTATTCTATATATTTATTCTTAATATGAACATCTGAAATATGTGCGATTTTAATATCTAACATTGCTTTATTGTTATAGTAATTATTAATTATATATTTAAAAAGAACGAGAAAAAATATAATTATCTTATTTTTATCATTGTTCAGATATACAATCCCAGGTAAGTTTAATTATATCTAAATCATTTTTAATCATAAACTTTATTTTATCAATTTGTTGTAATTTATAAATGTCATTTGTATCAAAATTAACAATTTTTAAATATAATTTTCTTAAGTCAGATAATTCTTTTTCATAATACGTCTCCGTATCAATATGAATTTTTTTACAATCTTCATTAGTAAATTTACAATTAGGATAAAAATTACAAATAATAGGTCCTTTTTTTTCTATTTCTTCTAAAATACTAGTTGTTGGAGTAATATGAATTCTAGTACATTTATTACCATATTTACAATTTCCACTCAAAAAATGAATACAAACTTGTTTTAATTCAGTCATCTTATTAATATTCTTCTATATTACTTTAAAACAATGCTTTAATTTATTCGTCTGATTCAGAATCTGAATTATTAAAATAATCAGAATAAAGTAATTTATTAGCTTCATTATATGTATTAGATAAATAAATAATTGCAGTATCAGTCGAGAAATTAATATTAAATGTAGAAGGTATAATTATTTGTTCATCTTTAATTGTATTAATTATAAAACAAATAAAATAAAACCATTGTAATGCATTTGTAAAATTATATAATCTATCTTCTATAGGTATTCTGAATAAATCTTCTATAGAATTAGTTGATTCTATTTTTTTTATAACGGCACTGATAGCTTCAGTGGATTCAAATGTAGAATTTGAAAATATATAGTTAACTATTGCATCAAAAACATCTCTTATATTTTTAACTCTGTTTCCTGAGCTCATTAAAATTTTATTTATTTATTATTGTACTTAAATTTTAAATATAAAAATATAACAATATAAATATGAATGCTCGGTTAATTATTCCTGTTGTTATTATTGTGATCATTATTATTCTAATGGTTACAACATGGAAAACAGCTCCTCATGCCAAATACATTGCAATTTCTAGGAGCGATGGTGAAAATAAATATATTGCAATTGACAATGTTGATGTATTTACAACTAATGGTTCAAAGCAGGATATTGTATCTATTGGAGGAAAATCGCAGACCGTTGGTGCTTTCTCTAATAAGAATTCTGCTGATGCTGCTACTACTGCCACTGCTGGTAATGATGTTTTCCTAAATGGTACTAATAAAGGATATATTAAGGATACAACTTCAGTATCTCCTACTGTAACATACGGAACTGGTTCGATTGGTCCCGTTGTAGCATTTATTCCATCAGCATATGCCGCAACTGGTTATATTGAACTTTCATTGGGTTGCTCTGTACCAATTTCATGCATTGAAATTAAGGTACCCGATGATTTGACATCAAAGACTAATATTCAAAAGGTTCGTATTGTATTGCTAGATGAAGATAAAAACGTTATTAAAGGTTCTGAACAAATTATTCCAGTTTCAGATAGATATATGAATACTTTACATAAAATTCACTTTTATTAAAAAATAATACAGTTAATATATAATAAATTATATGTTTGTATCGGTGTTAATATTATTTATAATATTATTTTTACTTATTAAATTTCCTCATTTTCTTGATATTAAAGATAAATTTATTATAGGAAAATATATTAGAATAGAAAGAGAATTTGGACTAGAACCTATTAATTTTTCTAATATAATAATATATAATTCAGATGGACAAATTATACTACCAGATTCTATAAGCGTTAGTACTGGTATCGCTAAAGGAAATGGATCTACTCCAGGTGCACCAGATTCTAATTATCCAAATGATATAGTATTAATAGAAACAAATCCAGGAATTTCCGAACCACCTTTTATAGAATTTAGTTTACCTAGATCAGAAAAAATATCTAGAGTAATTATAATGAATAGAGATCGTTATAAATATAGAATGCAAAATATTATAATTTCTATAATAAACGATAAGCGTTATCAAGTATTTGAAACGAAGATATCTCAATCTTATCCAATTTATTTTATTGAAGTATAGGTAATATTAATTTATACAATTTAATAACTTATTTTTTTTTATATATTTGATATATATTTGAACCACAAATGATAGCTACTTTAGTAGTATTAATAATAATATTTTTATATTTACTAATATCAAATTATGTTTATGTTGACGATGATGACAACAATATAAAATATAAACAGATAGACAAATATGAAGTATTACCGGGTATGGTAGGAAGCCCGCCATCTAATAAAGTATCTTCATACGATAATACTGGAATAATTAATTTATCTGAAAATACTGACAAATTGTTAGAATCTTATAAAAATAATGCAAATATAGTATATACTGATTTTGTAAATAAAAAAAATAGTACATCGTATAAATCATTTATTTATGATAATTATAGAATTCAATTACTTAATCAAAATGGATTATTAACTGAAGATCAGTTAAAAACATATTTATTAATTACCAATACTACTTCTAAACAAATACACGATCTATTTAAGTATCATTTAAATTATATTAAACATAATATTGATAATAGTTATGAACTACTTCAATCAGAATTATTCGATTCAGTTAATAATAAATTAAAAATAACTGAACGAGAAATTAATCAAATAATAAATTATGTTTTGTCATACACAATTATTCCTACTAGACTGATATTATTACTTAAGACTAAATTACCAACTGATGATAAAATATTTATAGAAACTATATTACGACATACTGATTACGATTTTAGTAAAGCATTAGATATAATTGAGTATGTATTAATTAAAGAACCACAAAATGGAGAAATTATTTTAGATATACCAAATAATCCTATTATTCAATCTAATAATACAATATATCCTGGATTCTGGTCCATAATTTATTTAATATTTAAAAATAATAATATTAATTATAATTTGTTTTTAAATATTAAAATGTCTTACTTAAATGAACAAATAAGTAAATTAATTATCGGTACAATTATATCGCGTATTAATACAGATGTATTTATTATTGCAATTGATAATATATTAAATAGATGTAATGAATCTAGTTTTGATGTAATAAAATACTTTCCGTTCAGTTATACTCTTACATTTATAGTAAATGCTATTAACGATATCAAACTAAGTTTATTAGATAGTAGTTATAATAGATATAAAATACTTGAAGTTAATAGTCCGATAACTGTTCAAAACATTAAGTTATCTACAATTGATTCTATTACCACATATGACTTCAATATTCCAAGTTATAATACAATTTCAAAAGATTTTATAACAGAATCTAAAGTATTATTTCCACCTATAAAACATCGTGGTGTATATTTAGATAGGTCTAATGGAATAAAACTCATTAATAAAGGTTCTATTATTATTAAAAATATAAATAATAGTACCATTTCTTTGGAAAATATAATTATATATTGTTATTATCAATATAATGTTATTAGAAATGATTTCATTAGTATAGAAAATTCATTGTTAAATAATAATGTTCTTAGTAATAAAAATGATATAAATATCGAAATTGGTAATTATTCTAATAAACAATTTATTAAAGATACGGATGACCTATCTATAAATAATTGGATATCTAATAATATAATCATTATCCCACCTAATAAAAGCTTACGAATTAGTATAATAAATAATGACATAATTGGTCCAAGATATTTACAGATTATGTCATTATTTTTACCATTTACTTCGTATATTATACCATCTTCTTTAGAAATTACAGTATTACAAGATAAACTCCAAGATACTGATATATTTATAGAAAATAAATATGTTTTAAGTAATATTTCTCGTAATATGAAAAATTTAATGTTTGTATTGGATTCTGAATATAATATCATAAATAATCCAACATTAGTAAAAGATACTTTAAGTATAATAAATAATAATATTAGGCAAAAATATGGAAAAATTGTTATAACTGGATCAAATAATGGTATATTAACGATTGATTCCAATAAAACTATAGAAAATGGATTAAAGAATGATATAATAATAAATTCAGATCCTCCGGAATTTATACCTAATGAACGTAATTCTATATTTGGCCTCACAACTGATACTATACTTGCTTCTCAGAATCCTAATAAATTTAAATCATCGTATCGTATTAAATTAACTAATACTAGTGACATATTAGGAGAAACTATTATTATACGTAAAATAATAATATTTGGAAATACCAGTCCTATAAATAATTTTATAGAATCGACTAATTTATATGATATATTAAGTGATGATAATATATTATTAGGAGACAGTATTATTAATTTATTTACGATGAATAATAATGATACAATTATTACAGGAAAAATAGATAAATCTATTATTGTAGATACTAAAAATAAAATAGTTCAGTCTAGTAAATACTATTCAATTGATCCAGGTAAGAGTTTATTTATAGAACCCATATTGTCGTCTGAGACGCCCCTATCTAGAAGATATGTTAATATAAAAGCTATATATATAGATTATTATGGATTAAATAAATCTTCTATAAAATTAAGTATAACAAATATAAAATATGATGGTACTACTACAACTTCATCATTAAGTAATACATTATCAGATATATGGAAAAATAATGAAGCGGTTTTAATTATGTTTAATCCAATTACTCCTTCTATAGTTTCTCAATTTTCAGTACAACCAAAGTCAAATAAAACATATGAAGAATATTATAATCCAGCTTCTGAATTAACTCAAATGCCTCAAAGATTTTATTAAAAAAAATAGTATTAATTTATATATTCTAACACTTAGCCATTTCTAATAGTTTTTCATAAGATTGCATACCAGGAATACTTTGTTTAGTATTTACGTTATACCAAGTTGGTACAGCTTGAACCGGCCTATCGGTAAAAATATTTTTAAAAGTAGGGAAATGCTGTGATAGAATCTCTCGTTGTTTAATGCAATATGGACATGTTGGAGTAACATAAACTTCCCATCCACATTTTGTAAGGGGATCAGTTAGATCTTGTGGAGGAGGTTCCATTACCACAGCAGGTTCAAATTTATCACATCTGAACATATTCCAATGAACAATAACCAAAAGAACAATGATACTTACAATCAATAGAACCCATAGCATATTTTTATAATATGGCTTCGCATTTGATTCTGTCATATTCATATCATATTGATTACCAATGAAACCTGACTGATCCATTGGTTTATCTATTACGTATCCAGTAATAGGAGTAGCCATAAAAATTATAATTATATAAATATATTTATATAATTATATTAATTTATAATATCCATGTAATACTATATCAGTCCCTGGAGAATTATCTCCCCAAATTTCTTCCTTGGGTTTATTTTTTGAATCATTAAAATTAGGAATTTGAAAACTATAAACTGATAATCCTGGATCATCTAACTTAAATACATAATTTTTATTAGTATTATTCTTATATGCAGCTACCATATTTTGTAATACTTTGGATACATCTTGCGTTTTTACTTCATTTGTATTAGATTTTATAGTAACAATGCATTCTGTGAAATCTATTTTAGAAACTAATGTAGGATCATCATCATTAATTAATTGAAAGTTTTCACCTTTTTTTATTGTAAATTCTTTCCATCCTGTATATCTATATTTCAAGTATAAAAAAAGACATACGGTTATAATTGTAACTACAATAACAATAATTATTGCAAATATTTTTGTTTTATTATTACTTAGAGCCATTATTTAATAATACTTGATCTATTACTTTATCTATATATTCATTATTTTTATTTTTTTCTGTATCAGTAATTGCTAATCTATTCTCTGAAATAAATAATAAAGAACGCATAAATCTAAATGTTATCATAAAATCTTTCCATCTTTCTTTTCCTATATAAATTTTAGTATTATATAAACTGTTAGAATCTCTAGTTTCCGACTCTTTATCAAAAATAAAATAATCATTATCTATAACTTCAATTTTTTGATGATTGAACAATAATTCTGGCTCTAATTTAAATTTAGTTAAATTATATTTTTCAATAATTTCTTCTCTAGTCATAATTTCATTTTCTGTTATAAAGATTTTATAATTTGTACATAAATCAAATGAACATATTGTGTCTACGTCAATTAAAGTAAAATCCATATCCTGATTTAAACTAATTTGCAAATGTTTTATCAATTCATCTATTGTATCATATCCATTGTTACTAATTTTTTCAGTTAATATTTTTTTGTCATCTTCTGATAATAAAACAACTAATTCACTGCAAATCATTCAAAGTATAATATATATTATATTATTTATATATGTTTAAAGTATATTATTTTTTGATCGATATAATTTTTGATACGGGTAGCATATTAGGAGTAGTAATATTCTTGGTGGTATCAATTTTACTAGAGTCAGTCATATTATTATTTTTAGGTGGTTTAAGAAATATAACTAATCCAGCAATTGCAGCTATTAATACAATGCCAATTATTAATGCAATATTACTCAATGCTTTACCAATAAAATCAAGGGGATTTTCAGCTGTTACAGTAGCTCTTTGATTAATACTATTAGTAATATCAGATATTGTTTTCATTGAATTATCGGATGATGCGGAACAATTTGTTAAAAAATCTGCCTTTACTTCTTGACTATTACCCGTAACATTAGCATAATCTTTTGCTATTATACTTTGTACAATATTGGAGTTGGATGCACATATAAATGATATTTCAGTTAAGTTAATATTACTTAACTTATTTTTAATAGATGCAGATAGACTCACATTTTGATTTTGAGTAAGACCATCTAATGAACCTATAAGAGAAGTTGTTTTTTTATTTAATTCTTGTGCAACCTCATTATTAAATGATGTTTGAAAATCTGGTTTCTGTGTAGCGGTTATGATCGATTGTGTATTAGTTTTAATATCAACATATTGTCTATTATTACTGACAATAGAATTTCCACCAGCTTCAATATATTGAGATACATTATTAGTAGAACTTGTATTACTTGTTAATTTAATTGTTGAATCATTTATTATTTGATTGACCAACGAATTTTCTATTACGTTAGGTTTACCAAATATACCTCCCATTATTATTAATTACTATATTAATTGTTGGATAATAACATAATCGTTAAATAATAATTCCATTGGATGTCTTTCTAAAATAACTGGAACATTATTAAGTTTTGCAAATTTTAATATTGCATATAATCCACTTTCTAATAAATTATCCTTATAATTATTCCAAATTTTCCCATGAGTAAGTGAACTATGAATATCAGGAGATTGTCCAAGTTCTTTATCATTGTCATTGCAATGAATTAGTAAACATTTAGGATCTAAATCTAATTCGTTGATCCATGTCTCAGCAGATTTATAATCAGATAAGTCCACACCTGATGACCATAAATGAGCAGTATCAATACATAAACCAAAATAATCTAAATTAGGATCAACTTCATTCCTAATTCTTATAAATAATTCATTAATATTTTTAGGTTTGTGAAATAATGCATTACTAGGTTTTAATGCAGGAATTTCTAAATATATTCTAGTGAGTGAATCTGGTATATATAACTTGGGTAGTACTTTTATAATATTATCAATGGAATCTTTAGGTAAATGTATAATAAATCCATTTGCATTCATTTTTTTGCATATATTCATTTGATTATGAATAGAATGAATTGCTGATATCTTATTATTCCAAGGATGAGATATATATGTATTATGTACATATATATCAAGAAATAATTTTCTAATTTCTTCAGCTTCTATATCATCAATATTAATAGAATAAGATCTAGGTCCTGCTACAAATATTGAAATTGCCGTTATATCAAAATTTGCACAATCTTTAGTATATTTGATAGCTTCAATTATGTTATCTAACATATTTGCATTTTTTTTCTTACTATATACTCTATCGATATGAGGACCAATTCTCATTGTTAATATTTGAATATGTATTATTATAATATTATATGAAGAATTCAATTTAAATTAATGGAAGATTTAAGAAATTCAGTAGTTAGATATATTTCTCATATTTTAAATAATTTTAATAAACAATATTCATTACAATTTGATATTCAGTATTATGCTTCCAAATTTGAGGACGAATTATATAATCTAGTTAATTCTAATGAATATATGAATTATGCTAATAATATAGATTCATATTTATTGATAAATGATGGATATTTTCCGGATGATATACTAGGTATTAAATATATGAAAAATTTAATTACTGTTAAAGAAATTATATATTTTAATGTATCTTCATTGAACAATAATCCACGAAATAAAATAATAAAATTATTTACATCTCTTCTTTATAAATACAATAATGATAAGGAATTAATTATAGAAATAGCAAAAACAATAGAAAAATCTTGTTATAATGCTACTATTAAAAATAGTAAACAATCGGAAGATCCTCCTTGTAGACAATGGGAGTCTACAGTTTTTATGGAAATGTATAGCAATAGATGTGGTATAATATATAATTTAATGGATCCTAAAACTATTTCTTGTAAATTATATGGACATACATTATTAGACAAAATTCTTAATAATGAAATTGATATAAAAGATATAGGATTTAAAAGCGAAAAAGAATTATGCCCACAGGCTACTCAAAAAGAAAAAGATGAGATAGCTATCAGATCTGAACAACACGTTGTTGAAAAAGAATCTAATTTATTTAAATGTCCTAATTGTAAAGAAAGGAGGGTTACATATAGAGAAGTTCAATTACGTGCATTGGATGAAGCTCCAGATTATCTATGCAAATGCTTAAACTGTAAACATAGATTTAAAGGAAAATAAATATAAAAAATAAAATATTTTACTATATTTTTTTTATTTTATATATAACCCTTCTCCGTACCATTCTTCAGGATCTTCTATAATTGGATTTAATGATGCCGTATATTGTCTAGTTGGATCTTGAATAATAATCCATTCTGGAACATATCTAGTATTTATATTTATTTGTTCTGCCAATATTTTACAGATATTATATATAACTTCACCTTCATGTGGATGGGAATTAATAATATCTAAAATATCTCGCAGTACATATTTCGTTAAACCCAATGAGTTTAAATTTTTCAACGAGGTATGATAAATTATTTTTGCTTGTTTTTCAACAATTTCTTCTATTCCATTAGGATATAATTTTATTATCTCAGTTACATCCATGTTATAAAATTTCGTATAATCAATAAGTTGAGTGGATCGTTTTATTAATTCAATCCCATATTCTTCAATGCATTGAATTTCAAGGACAATTTCTTTATATGAACATTTACGCGGTTGAATAGTATTATATTCTTTCTTATTCGTATATCTACCTAGTGGCCTAATATTTCCTACTATTTTATTATCCTGTTTATTTAACACCTCAATATCCAAATAAGAATGTTTTAACTTTGATTCCCCCGATCTATTTCTTACATATCCGGCATTTAAATTATATCCTATTAAAGCAATACCAAATCCACGATTAAAGTATTTAGTTAATCGTTGTTCAAATGATGTACTCCTATAGTTAGTTGATACTAAATTTATTTGATTAGTAATTGCATATGCACCTAGAGTTGTAGTATAAGCTACAACTCCATCATATGCAATACAACAAGATGGTATATCAAATGCATGTATTATACTACTCAAAGTATGATACATTCGTAATATAATTTGATATTCGAATGTGTTTGTATAATCATCACAATATACAATTAACATTACAATTCCCTTTTTCATTTTTTGCGTAACTTTTACATTTTTACTATGTGGGTCTGCAATTGAATAATTTATAATTTTGGTAGCTATTTCATTTACTTTTTCCCAAAATTCATCTTCTTCAAATATGCCATATATAAAGATATCAATATCTGTATTGATATTTTTATCTATATAAAGAGGTCTAGCGGCAGCTCCTCCAGCGACTACTATATGTTTAGTATTAAGTAGTACCTTTCTCATTATGTAATGTTTTTCAATAAATAGAGAGTCATATTCTTTTTGTGTAACAGGTGTAAAATCACCGGTCCAATTTGATGGTACTATAGTAGGAACCTCAAAGTTATATGTTTCATTAGAAAGAGTATCTACTGAAATAAGATCAACATCTACATCAATATATCTATGAGTATTGTTATATGCAATAATATCTTCAGGAGTATTGTTATTAGTCATATTTTGACCTTATTTATCCTATAGATATTTACAATACAATAATCAATTTTTTACATCAAATTAAATAAGTTTAGTTAATGTATTTACCACCAATGATTTAGTATCTATAACTGATCTAAAAAGAATATCCTCGTCAGATCTACATAAAATACGTATTTCATCCGTTACCATTGAACTAGCTAATGATTTAATATTATTGATTTTAATAGTTGCTCTAAATGTTGAATTTTCAGAAACATTAGATTTTAAACCAATTTTATTACTAGCTCTATATACCTCATTATAAATTATATTTGATTTCGCATATGTTAACTGCAAAGGATTATCACTAATTTTTTCAAATGTAATAGTTTCACTATAATTAGAGGCATCATTTATCGTTTTTTTAAATTGTTTTGCTGTTAGTGTAAATTCAATTAAAAAATCATCGTTTTTTAAAACGTTTTCTGAATCATATAGATCATCATCTTCTCCATATGAAGACAATGTAATTTTATAGTTACATTCTTTGTCAATTTCTGAATCTTTAAATATAATAATTAAACTATTTGGATCATCATGAGTTTGAATAATAACTATTTTAAAGAAAGTTTTATCAATGGAACTAAAAATTTTTTCAATATTATCTCGATTAATACCTAACCAAAACGTACTATCACAGTAGTGCCAATTAACATGTTCGCCTGGAATAGTTGCAAAAATTCTAGATGTCTTGGAATGATCTCTGGCAAAAAATGTTAATCCATCGGGACTACATCTTAAATGAATTTCCCTAGCTTTAATATTTTTAAAATAAATAAATAATGATTTAAATATAGATGGATCACTGTATACAAATTCTAATCTATTATTAGGATCTTTAGGAGATGATACTACACCTTGTTTATCAAGTGAAGGAGCAGGTGGTTTACTAGGAGGACGTCCAGGTCCTCTACGTTTTATAATATTATCATTCATATTTCAATTTTATAATATATAATTATTTCAAGTCTAAATTAATTTAATAACAGACAGTAATCTAACTATTGGAATTATTTCAATAGAATCACTATCTCTCTTACGTATACTTTCAATAATTTTGTTAATATTAAAGAATTGTAGTAGATATAATTCTCTAGATATATTAATATCTTTATCTACTAATTTTCTATCTAAGAATGATTCTAATTCATTATAACATATCTCTGATATATTCTTAGTATTTTTAAAAAGAATATCATTTGATACAATAGGAGATATTTTTTTTGATTTAAATGATTTATATAATGAGTTATCTATTTTCATATTATTAATTATTGAATCTTGCAATAATTCATTATATTTATATGTTCTTGCATTAGTTCCCTTCATTGGATACCATTCATGATTTTCTCTAAAATTAATAGGAGTAATACTTTTATAATCCGATCCAGTATATATTAGTAATGGACCAATTGTATTATCAATTGGTATTGAATTAGTTAAAATATTATCCTTTAATTTTATTGTATTAAATCTATTTATTAATTGTTTATTTATTCCTGTATTTACAGAAGAAATTGGTCCAAATTTAATTGCATCGGTATTAGAAATAAGAGGGAATATGTTGTATTCTACAGTTTGATTACTAATTGATATATTAATTCCTTTTTTATGTTCATTTATAGTATTAAATGGATTTATTAAATAATTAATTTTCTGAATTGGATTGATAATGCTATGTTCAAACAAATTATAATTATTATTATTAACACAGAGTATCATATTTTTATATGGTTCTAATAAATTTATTTTTCCATGATTCTTAAGAATATACATATGTAAACTAGTTATTATATTATTATGTGGCATAGTAGAATCATATATAAATATAATTTCTTCTAAACTATTTTTACTTAAAAAATGTTTATCATATGATTCAAAATTGTTTATTATTTTTTTAATATAATCATTTATTTCTATTTTAGTATATAAAATTTTTTCAATTGTCTTAGTTAAAAAAAGTTTATAATCTATTTTTTCATTTAATTCTATATAATTTACTAATTTATTATCCAATAATAATGGAACAATTTTAGATATTTCTGTAAAATTATAATCTAATATATCAATAAATTTAATAAATTCAGTATAATTTATTGATTTAGTTATATCACATAGAGTAGTAATATTTTTTATTTTTTTATGTATTACATTCCATTCATCTCCTAATATATATAGTCCAATTTGATCAAATTTATTGATATAATCTTTTATAACATTTAACCATTCATTTATAGATTGGTTTAATGATATTAATATATTAATATCAAACATTGTTTGTATATATAGTTGCACAAAATGAATGACGAATGGTTTAATGTTGCTCCTAGATTTAATAATGGAGAAAATGTGACTAAATATGAACCATATTCAGACGCTCGATTAAATCCTCAAGATAGTAAAATTCAAATAGATGCACCTAAAACAAAAAAAAGTTTTTTTCAAAAATATAAATTATATATTATAGTCGCTATTGTAATATTTAGTTTATTTATTATCAGTATTGTTTTATTTCATTCACAAAAGAAAAATAAAGATAATCTACCAACTGAAAAAAATACTACCAAAGATGAAATAGATATAAACGAAATGAAAAGAATTAGAGATTTAAGAAGAAAAAAGAAACAACATGACATTGAATCTAATAATGAATCTAATAATTTAAGAAACAATTTAGGTAATAACATTGAAGATACTATTGTCATAATAGAACCAATTTTAACAACTAGTAGGTCTACTAGTAATTTTATTCCAAAATCTGATAAAATAGTAGAATTAGAAGATGATGAAGAACAAATTAATGTAGAAGAAAATAATAAACCAATTATAAGTGATAATGATCAAGAAACTAAGCCAGAAGTTAGAATGAATCATCAAACATATTTACAACAATATCAACTTCCACATAATCAACGTAATACATTTTCACAGCATTTACCGTATCAATATTATCATAATCCGCAACTTAATCCGCAAATGAATTCTCAACTTAATCCGCAAATGAATTCTCAACTTAATCCGCAAATGAATTCTCAAATGAATTCTCAACTTAATCAGCAACTTAATCCGCAAATGAATTCTCAACTTAATTCTCAACTTAATCCGCAAATGAATTCTCAACTTAATCAGCA
>JACCDO010378593.1_pt1 | contig 20275 bp, 9 predicted proteins | sample 7446101 | NCBI WGS metagenome assembly JACCDO01 (sample SAMN15323440, study PRJNA562643) | freshwater metagenome | isolation source: river surface water | place: USA:Blue River Watershed | collected 2017-08-16
GATATTAATGGGGCGAAAAATATTTACCATTTAATCGAATGTTGGAAGAATGGTGAAGAAAGACCTCAATATCTATCAAGAAAAAGATCAGATAATAATATTCAGTCGGCTACAAATGTCTCCTCAGCAATGACAGAGATTAACGGTCTGGCGTCGCGAGCGCCTCGATTAACAAACACGTACTAGAAACTTAATTTTTTTAAATTGTAACTAGTGGATCTGTTAATTTTGTTTCAGGGAGGACATTCTTCAAAGTGAAGGCCGGTCAATGTTCCAAACGGTCACCTTTTAGAAAAAAGGTTATGATTAATAAAATTACCAGACACTAAGAGTGTGTTTAATGTTCGTTACTATTAAATGTAATTATTTTGTATTTATACGAATCATAACATAAATTTGCATAGTTTGTTAGAATTTTCATTGGAATTTTCGAGAAAGGGAAAAGGAAGCCGAAACAAACTGGAAAAGGAAAAGAGAAAGTCTTTTGATTTTATCATCGTCATCGATAGAATAATGTCACGGTTAATAGATACATTTCGTGATGCGGATATCTATGAGGCTGACGCATTGTTATTCAAAAGTCCTAATTGGTTGAATGGAAGTTGTATAAATTATTGTTTTAAAAAATTAGAACAAGAATTAGAGGATAGATTTGGTATAGAAAAAACTGAGAATATCTTACTGTTAGATCCAAGTGCTGTAAGTTGCTTAAGATTTCAGTTATTTGATGATGATGAATATGAATCGTTTGCAAATGGTTTAGAAATTGATAAGAAAAAATGGATACTATCACCAGTAAATAATTGCAATTCATTATTAGATGCTAGTAGTGCAACACATTGGTCGTTATTATTAGTTTCCGTTACTACCGGATCGTGTTTTCATCTCGATTCATGCAACCAGTATAATTTAAATGCAGCAACTTTAACTACAGATGCATTTAGTATACTATTAAAAAAAAAATGTAATACTATACCAATTCAACTTGTTCCACAGCAAAGTAATGGCTATGATTGTGGTGTATTTACCATTTTATTTGCAGTATATCTAGCTAAACAATTGTTAAATGAAAGTTCTTCTGATGATATAAATCCAACTAATGGTAGTGTTATACCAACATATTTAAGTGAAATAAATTCCGAAGTAGCATTTAATTATAGAAATGAAATGTATAAAGTTATGTACAATATTGTAATGAATTACAGTTAATATACTCATTGTTTGGTTGTTAATTAGTTAATTTTTTTATTTCGTAATTATAGGCTTTCATAAAATCATCATATCCAATTTCACCTTCAAAAATAAAGGGCATTATTTCGTACGCATTATCTTGGTTACGTAAATCATGTGTTAAAAATTTTCGTGGATCCGTTTGTCTAGCACAATACTTTGCAACTTTATCGATTTGATCCTTTAAAGTCGATGAAGATTTTTGTACAGAACTAATAAGTGTTGGAAGAATTGATTCTGTAGTTAGATCGCTTGTAAAACTTTTAATAACTTCCTCCACGACTGTTGATTTTAATCTATTTGAGGCGATCACACGCATTGTTTCTTCATACGATAAACTAGAGCAATCCTTTGGTCCCTCGTCTTTGAAATATGCAATGCCATACAGTAAGTTACCTCCTAGGTCAATTGGTTCTGGTACATTTACCAGAAATGGAATTCGACTTTTTAAAGCTGGTGGAACTAAATAAAATCCACGATCCGGACTTACAGTTCTATTATTAGGAGTGCATATTGCTGCTCTTTCATTATTTGGTTTAGAAAATTCTGCACAAAATAAATTATACGCAGTAATACAATCATCTGGAACTGTAACATATAATGAGACGATATAATTATTTTTACTTTTAGCAACTAAAAACGAATTTATATCATCAATTTTACCAAGACCAGTAATTTTTAATGATGGCGCTATGAGACCTTGAACAAATTTAGTACGACTATTATTCAACTGCTTCACATTTCGTTCTTCAATATCTTCGATGTTTGAAGTATTGAATATTTCAAAAAAAGCCGTAAATTTCATGAAGTAAAAATTAATATTCTGCTTTTTGTTTTCTGGTCTTTGTACAACATATTCATCGCATTTCTCAGTATTTATACAAGGGAAGTATATACGATAGTTGTCCCTAATCATAGTATCAGTATTATCACTACTGTCAGCAGTACTATTACTGGCACTACTAGTACGCAAAATGTCGAAAATATTGGCGCTTTTGGACTTACTTGCTTTTGGAGAAGTATTTACAATACTTACCGTACTAGTTTCTTCAAGTTTACTTTTTTTATTACTATTATTATTCAGCATACGCGTTCCAGCATCAACATTAAATGGACGTTTAGGTCTATTACTATTGCTATTAGTAGGACTTGGAGGTAACGAGCTATCCATTTCGTCGTCATCATTAGGAACATTTATTTCTTCGAAAGAGCTAGTTTGATCATTGGGAATAATTTCACTTTCGACAGTATCGATAGCAAGATCATCTTGTACTTTTAAGTCTTTATTATGCACTGATGCTGTACGCGACGAGGAAGTTGCGCTCTGTTTATCCCGCCAATCTTTATTATCTCTCCAATCGTCATTACCAGACATTCCAGCCTTTGTCTTATCCATAAGACTATCATATGTGCTTGAAATGACATTAGCACCAGCCAATGATTCACTGATTCCTTTAATTCTTTCATTCCTTGTTGATGGATCTGCTAGGTCATCAGGAGAAAGCTCAAGTAAGTATTCAATTGTTCGCTCTTTCTTTCCTAAACGTAAAACCTGGAATAAATAATTATGTAAAATTAGTATCATCGAGGATAAATATAATAAAATATAATGAAGGATTAAGTTATGTCTCAGGGGTTTAAGATATCTCCAATAAAAATACTAGTGACCTAGTAGATTCAGGCTCATTATATCATTTATACCATCATTGACATAAAGACTAAAGGCTGTGTAGATGTAAATAAGTAGGTACTTACCAAAGAATTATTATGTTTTTGGGGCAAATTTCGGATAAACATTCGAGATTTATCACCATATGCTTGATTCACACCATTAAATTTTTTAAACATTGCTTCCTCTAGTTCATAAGCTAACATTACACTAGCACCTGCTACTCCAGAAGCTTCAAATTGTGGAAATAATGACTTATGAAAGATTTGTTCTAACTGAAATCGAACTTTTTTTCTTGTTTCTTTTTCATTTTCAACTTTAAACAAATTTTCTGATGCTTTATTTGGCAATGATGTCATTAACCATGAAATCAAATCATCACTTTTCTTCATTTGCTTTTCTTTTTCTAATTCTCCCGATTTAAATTTATCAGAACCAGTTGTAACATTTAGCTTAGATTGTTTCAACAAATTACTTAATTGTGAAGTCTCGGAACTCGTTGGAAGTGGTTTAAACACAAGTCCAAGTTTCACAATACTGTTGGTAATATTAAAATTAGATGTCTCGAGATTTGCAACACTCATGTTAAATGAATTGATGTCTTGATTGTACTTACGTTTCTGAGAATTATTCTCCGTTGCATTCGAATTACCAGAGTTGAGATTATCTAACCAACCCGAGCAAAGATGCTTCTTAAATAATAATAGATCGCCTAATACTTTCCCAGATACTAATTTTGCGCATTTAAATGAACAATACAATGCATTCGCTCCTCCGGCAAAGCTTTGTTGACATTGAATACATTTTACATTCAACGACTGCGATTTAGGTTTTTTAATATTAACAACGACAGAATCAGCTTTCTTGATAGATTCTTTATTTGGTGCATGTTTATTGTTACTACTTGCTGTGGAAGCAAACTTCTTGCTTTTTTTTACTCCAGATTCATGGTCATTTTTTTTCAACCTTTTTGATTTGTGAATCTCAACTTCATCGTTGCCATCATCTTCATCAGCACTTAAATATTCAGAATTATCTGATTGGGAATCGTCATAATTAAATTCATAATCATCCTTCCACGTAGTTACACCTTTGCTTCGACTATCATTTCTCTTGTAAATATAACGGTATATTCTACCTGATAGTTCTTCTTTACCAACAACGAATCCTGCTTTCAAATCAGACAATATTGTTTTAAGCACATCGATTTGTGAATCAGATTCCGACGATGATTTTATAATTTTCTCTGCTTGTACTTGTAATGCATCAGTAAGTCGATATTGTTCACTTAAAAAAACATAATAATCATAAGATCTTCGTAATGTATATCGAATCGTAGGCTTAAAATGTTTTGTTGTCATTATCTCTGTAGACGTTTCCTCAAAACAATTGAATTTTTTGAGTAAATCGGATACATTACTAGGGATTGATTCAATTAATGACAATGCAGCAACTTGTTTTTCATGAGCATTTTCAAACGAAATCTTTGATTTTGTCGTTAAAGGAATACCACTCATATAATCAAGAACATTCATTGCCCAATCCAATAATGCAGACGTTGGCGATTCCAGTAACGATGATTTTAATTCGTCATTAACCTTACTCAATACTTGCACATCATGATAAATTTCGGATGGTTCATCATAATCATCCTTTTTTCTATCCTCATCATTGTAATCGTCACTATCGCTTTCACTATCACTATCACTATCAATGTTAAAGTCGATATTTGAATTTGATTTTGGTCGACTAGATGTCTTAAAACTTTTGCCAAAAATAAAATTAACCATTTTACTTTGTATTTTATCAATTTTTCTTAATCTACTTAAAAAAAAAGCTCGTGTTTTCGTGCTAACAGCAAGAGAAATTGGATCAAGCATGAGCAATTTTACTTGATCAAATGATAATAATTTATATTCCTTTGTTTGACTTCTTGTAGAGGTACCAGGAATAATATCCATAGCATATCTATCCCATCTTTTAGCTTGATCACTCAAATATTCCAAGATATTTTCACATAATTCCCTAATCATAGGCGACTTATCTTTATAAGCTTTGCATTCTGTTATTAGCGAACTTAATGTGTCGATATCAATAAGAGATTCTTTTTGATATGAATCTTCGTTGATTGATGCGTCAATAGCAATTAATTTGGAACAAAATTCGTACAAATATACCAAATTTTTCATTAAATTCAAACTTTTATCAATTTTTTTTTGAAACGATTCAGAGTAAATAGGATTACTCATGAATTTACGGTTACAAACTTCTAGTCTTTCGTGCAACTGCGTAATATCAACTAATTTTAATGAACGATAAAAGTAAATTTCATCTACTCTTGCTGTTATCGAATCAGATTCTCTTGTATTCATTGGACTGTCATAACTAGTAACAAACTCAGCAACTTCTTTTATTAAGTTAAGATGGACATCAATATCTGAATTGAAATTGTTATATTTGTCTTGTAATTCATCATAATCCTTTAAAGCTCTAATATCAGAAGCTACAGCAGCATAATCAGAGGTATTACACAATGCTAAAACACTTTTAATTTCCTCAACAGTGAACCTTTTGGAGTCATTTTTATTTATGATCTGATTTAATTCTTGTAATTCGTATTTATGCTGCTTTAATAAATATTGATTCATAATCGAAAATATTATGTTCTTTTCAACTTCATTTAAACTGTTTTTATAACGAGAGATTAAAGAATCACGCAATTTAACACTAGAAATCAAGTCAATATTACCACTATTATCAGCGCAAAATTCTCTACAACATTTAACCATATCGATAATCTCGTATCGTTGAATCACTTGATCAACTTTATCCTTTTTTACTGGATGATTCAATACTAAATGATACAATTTCGATATATCTTCAAACTTATCAGCATCTTGAATTGAAGGGAGTTTATTATTGATTTCGATTTCGATTTCAGCGGATTTACTTTTGTACTCATCAATGGCTACGCTTATATTATTTCCTAAAATCCATGATTGTTTTGCTGCTTCTATCAATTCTTCAAATGATTCTAAAGTTCCAGCAGCACCTGATTTACAATCCTCTAGAAAGGTATTTAATTCATCCCAAGTATATTTATTGTCATATTCATATGCTTCTAGCTTATTTTTGTCATTAACTAATTTTAATTTAGCATTATTAACTAATTTTACTAACACTTGAGTACTTACACGTGAAGATCCAGATCCAGAGACATTCGCATTAATGGATTTTAGCAACGAAGATATTTCACTCATCTGATCAGCCAATTCCTCGTATGAAAACATTTTATGTGAATCGTCTAATGAATCAGCATCAATCTTTTTAAATGTACTAACTGAAGTTAATAGGTATTCTAATAATTTTTCTTCTGACGTTTCAACAGGTAAATTTTTAAAATTGTCAAGATATGAATTGATTTTAGCAATATTCTCACTATTATTCAATAAACTCTTCAAATTATAAGCATTTAGATCATTACTTATTTCATTTATTAACTTTTCAACATTTTTATTTTGATCAACTAACTTATTAACAATTTCACTCACTTTCACATCCAAACTTCTACTAAGATTGGACGATTGACTCGATGAATCAATTCCATTTAAACAAAACGGCCATTTATTACTTCGTACTATTAATTCTGTTAATTTATCTAAATGAACTCGATTATTGTTACTCATAATATTATTGCATTCATCTAAAATTTGTACTCGATAGACTACATACTCTAGTTTCTTTATTGAATAAGTTGAAATATTTTTGTATTTATCACATTCGCTTTTTAAATGAAGATATTTATCATAATAATTTTCAAAATGATCTTGTTCAACAAATAAATTAATTTCAATGTCCAACTTATTTAAAAAATCTATTACATTTTTAGCTTCTTCAAGAATTGCGGGATTATAGTCATAACGAACAATATCTTCAACATAATGTTTAAAATCATCAAAATCGGAATATTGACTATTGTACAATATATTTTTAATCTTTTCACAGCATCGTTTTGTTTCTCTAATAGCAGATTCAAATTTTTGTATAATAGGGAATAATATACTTGAAATTGAACCTGTACCGTATCCATCAGTGCTTAGTTTAGATCCACTTAAATTAATAATAAGAGCTGAAAAAGTCTTTTCTAATGTATCCATCCATTGATCTTTATGTGCTTCATTCTTTTGACTAACGAACACTATAACTTTTCTAGTTTCTACTAATATCGTAACAAGATTACGATAAGAAGTGAAAAAATTATCATTTATGTTGATGGAAATATTATTCAGTTGATCTAAATCAGCTATTGCATTTTGAAATATTGTGCCCTCATGTATTATCTGTATTAAACTTCCCTGAGCTTCAATTGATGTCAAATCTATTGCCAGATTTGATTCAACAGATTTCATAGTTTTGATAGCATCTACTTTCCATTGTAATATGCGAGCAAGACCATTTTCAAGACATTGTACATATTCTTTTATTATATTTTCAGTGCCCATACGAGGGATTCCTTCAAGATCACTGTTATTAGTATCTAACCAACGATTTAATGACTCAAGAGCATTATGTATATCATCTACTGTGGCGAGTTGTAATGGTTTCACACTCATATTTGACACTTCTTCTATAATAGGGCAATGATTAGATAAATGTAAAATTTCCATAATTGCTTTATTTCCATGAATATAAATCGACGATGCTTCTTCTTTTTGATTATTTACTACTCGAATTTCTTCAATATGCCAAGTACTCCTTTTTTTACATTTCATACAAATATATTGGAAATTTTCATCTTTGAGATCCTCGTCTCTTGCTTGGGCACATTCTGCATGGTACCATTCATTGCAAGATTCACAACAAATATATGCTCTTTGAGAATCATATGGTTTTTTACATGAACAAAATAATGGCGGATTATAATGCTCTTGACATTCACATTGAAAATTAACTGTATGAAACAACAATTTAAAATAACCATCTTGAAATGCACAATCTAAATGAAATTTATTCTTACAATTATTATGACAACATTTTATCAATAAACCACCTGGCTCAACACAACTCATGCATGTATTTTTATCAGGTTCAGATAGCATCCATTGATCAGCTAAATTTGGATTCGCACTAACAACACTATTCATTACACATTGCTGCAATCGAAATTGGAAAGAAGTTGATACTTCCGACATAATTTGGATTTTTCAGATGTGTAAAATGTTGGATTAAAATTCCGCAGAAGACAAATGAGAGGCAAATGGGACCCGGACTTTGGTTCATTACATTTTCTTAAACCATCAACTTTATCATTAATCATAATCATAAATGTTATGTGCGTATAATATTTGAACTATCAGTTGTAAAGATCAAATAATTTCATCTATTGATTCCAACATGATAAATAGAACATTCTAAATTATGAAAAAATGTTACTTGATTTTTAATTTTACAATTTGTTTTATTATATAACTGAAACTGAAATCTTTATGATAGTTGTTTGTTACTAGTACACTTAAAATGCTTCAGAATAGCGGAACTCAGATCAATGACATACATACATACGCGAAGGAATAAAAACCATGCATTACTTCCTTTTACTTCTTTTCAACCTATTCTGGTTGGAGAGCAATGCGTTTAAGCTGTCGCATCAACGAAACATATTCATTAAAATGAATTCTAATGAAAATACTGTCTCATTATTTAAGTATGATCCGAAAAAAATAAGAAATTTTTCTATAATTGCTCACATAGGTATATAATATCATATCATAATCTATACATATATAATCAGCATACATTTATTAATTTTATTTACTTCAAGATCATGGTAAAAGTACATTAGCAGACAGATTATTAGAATATACTAAAACTGTTGAAGTGAGAGATATGCAAGAGCAGTTGTTAGATAATTTAGATATTGAAAGAGAACGTGGTATAACAATTAAATTACAGGCAGCAAGAATGAATTATGTAGCAAAAAATGGCGAATTATATTTACTAAATTTAATTGATACTCCTGGTCATGTAGATTTTGGTTATGAAGTATCTCGATCATTAGCTGCATGTGAAGGTGCATTATTAGTTGTTGATGCATCACAAGGTGTTGAAGCACAAACTATGGCAAATGTGTATTTAGCACTTGATAATGATTTAGAAATTATTCCATGCATAAATAAAATTGATTTACCCGCTGCTGATCCTGATAAAGTTAGAGAGGAAGTTGAAAATACAATAGGTTTAGATTGTTCAAATTCAGTTAAATGTTCAGCTAAAACTGGTATAGGTATTGAAGAAATATTAGAATCTATTGTTCATCGTTTACCTCCACCAACTGGTGATATAACAAAGCCATTAAGAGCATTAATATTTGATAGTTATTATGATTCATACAGAGGGGTTGTTGTATTTTTTAGAGTAGTTGATGGTGAAATAAAAAAAGGCGATAAAATAAGATTTATGAATTCTGGTACGGAATATGAAGTATTAGAAGTTGGCGTAATGACACCATCACAAGTAAAAGTTGATGTATTAAGAGCTGGTGAAGTAGGTTTTATGTCTGCTGCTATAAAAGCAGTTGATCACGCTAGAGTTGGTGATACAATAACTTTAGCAAGTAAATACGAAGAGGTTGATGAATTACCTGGCTATTCTCCTGCTAAACAAATGGTATTTGCCGGATTATATCCTAGTGAATCTGATGATTATGAACAACTAAGAGATGCAATTGCAAAGTTAAAATTAAATGATGCAGCATTTTCATTCATGCCTGAAACATCAACAGCTATGGGATTTGGATTTAGATGTGGATTTCTGGGATTACTTCATATGGATATTATTCAGGAAAGATTAGAGCGCGAATATGATTTAGATTTAATTGTCACAGCTCCATCTGTTGTTTACAAAACAATAAAAATAAATAGTGATGGCAGTAAAACAGAGCAATTTATTGATACACCTGCTAAATTACCTGACCCAAGTACATTTGACGAAATACAAGAACCATATGTAAGGCTTGAAATGATAACGCCAACAGAATATACTGGTGCATTAATGGATTTAGGACAAACAAGAAGAGGTGTTTTTATGGAAATGAAATACTTAACACCAACTAGATCTACTATTATCTATGAATTACCACTAGCAGAAGTTATTACTGACTTTTTTGATCAATTAAAATCACGTTCGAAAGGATATGCATCAATGTCATTTTATGAAATTGGTTATAGAAGTGATAAACTTGTCAGATTAGATATACGTATTAATGGTGAAGACGCTCCACCATTAGCTACAATAGTACATAAAGATGATGCTCATGAAATAGGCAAATCAGTATGTAATAAATTGAAAGAACTTATACCAAGGCAACAATTTAAAGTTCCTATACAAGCATGCGTAGGTGTAAAACCTGTTGCGTCTGCACAAATACCAGCAGTTTTAAAAGATGTTCTCGCAAAATGTTATGGTGGTGATATAAGTAGAAAAAAGAAATTATTGCAGAAACAGGCCAAAGGAAAAAAACGAATGAAAGCAATGGGCAGTGTAAATGTACCACAGTCTGCATTTTTAGCGGTAATCCGCATGAACTCTAATGACGGATATTCGGAGTGAATCATACAAGCACTATGTAAATATGTATTTATTGAAACAAATTTTATTATATACAATATTTTATATAAATAAATTGTGATAATAACTAATTATCAAATATAAGAACGACATTTACAATAATTGTAACAAGAAGTGATACAATAATAACGATTAACAATATAAGCCCAGCGTTGTAACTAGATCCACCAGATTTTATCAATCGATATACCTCATCTTTACTATCGGGCAATATAAATACCAAGCATATAGGTGCTATTTGTAATAAACTTGTTAATATAGTTAATTTCAATATTCCAGAATAATCTCCAGCTTCTAAAGTTGCATTAGACACATCCCATATATATGTACATGCAGAGCCTATATCAGATGCGACAGTATATGCTAAATTCGATATTGTAGTTAGTAATGCATATGTAACACCTTCTGAACCATCTGGACATAACATTACAAACATTATACATGCTGGCATACCTTGAATAGCGTACATTAATGCTGTAATTGAATAATCTCCAAGTGCAAATGCTACATCAGGTATACCCATTGACACATTAACACGTAAAATTAATAATATTTGTAATAATGAAAATATTGCACCTAATATTGTAGTATAAATATAAATATCTCTCCAACTACTTTGAAAAAAGAATTGTTTATAAACTATTAAACCAATCCATGACATTGCCGCTGACGCAACTGTAAGCATACCTAATTCAAAATCACTAAATCCTAACCCCAATACTAAAAAATTTGACCATGCAGAGTTAGGTACCTGAAACATATAATAGATGAAAACAAATGACATAGGTTTCCATACCGCTTTTAACTTTAAGGTATCAAAAATATTTTGACAATTTTCTAAAAATGATGGGGGTTTAACACTTGGTTCTAATTCATCTAAATTGTATACTAAGGGTAACAAAGAAGATAATGGTATAATACCACTTAATAAAAATAATTGAGCTATAGTTAATCCCCATCCCCAGTCATACGTATTATATAAAACCGCACCTAAAATAGCACCAATAATGGATCCAAATGCACGTATAGTATATCCTGAAGTTTGTAATGATCCTTTTTGTAATGATGTTTCATATCTTGCTCTTTCAACACAACTTGTATCACAACATACATCGCCTAATAAATACGAACATGTCATTAAAAACATTAATGCTGTTGTAGTTGCAATATCAGGTGTCCCTATACTGGCTAATATAAAATTAAAAACTATAAATAATATCCATCCAATTGCTAACCAACTTTTACGACGATACCCATTAAGTGGATTACCATCTGATAATAAACCAAATGCAAATTTAAAACTCCAAGGTAATGATACTAATGTAGCATATGCATTATATTGAGCAGAACTTGCAGATAAATAATATATTAAATAATATGTAACTGGAGTTGATAACATGTATATAGCAATACCGCAATTAAAATATGATAACGGTAAAGCAGAATTTGGCATAATAAATGGATTTAAAAAATATGGTGGCTCACGATAACCCATTTTTGATTCATCTGTAAAAAATTGATCATTAATAAGTTTAAAATAGTAGTTATAAAATAATTGTATTAACCATATGTGTAATCTAATCCTTGATATTCTTTGGGAACTTTTACAGGTCCAGGTATTGATAAAACAATTGCATCGTATAATTTACTGCAAAAATTTCGATTATCTTTTCTTGGCGAAGGAGCAAATTCTACCTCATTCTCACTGGCGCTACTTGGATCCACGAACGACATTGATAAGGTCGCTTAGATTTTTATTTTTTTTTTTAGTAAAATTTAGTAATTTTTACAACCAAAAACCGGTCCTAAAATCTAAAGTTAGGGCAAAAATTAATCCACACCCTATAATTTTAATGTTTTTGCTTTGCCTTTCTCAATAACACCTTGAATTGGTCCATACTCGATAACTTCGCCGTCTAAGGTATATATTCCATTACTATTATTATCGATATCAGGCACTAATCTATATGCTTTTGTAAAATATCTATTAATTTTTGGATGATTAACATGTTTTCCAGTATCAAAATCAATAAGTAATTGTATTAAATCTGTTCTAGTCACATCATCTTTAACTGCAAATATTTGAAACAAACCATCATTAAGAAATGAATCAGGACCAGAGTATATAGATGCTGTAGCATGCGATGTTTGTAAAACCCATACTAATATAAAATTACCATCAATACAAGTCCATTCAGTATTATTAATAATATTCTCATCTAATGATGGCATAGTAATAGTATAATTATCATCTTTATACCTATCATTTTGATTGTGAATATATAATTTTCCTTTATATTTCTTTTTTTTTGCAATAAAATACAATGCAGCTAAATATAATCTTGATTCACCTAAATATCGCATTGATTCTGATAAAATATCAATATCACTTATTAAACCCCAACCAAGGATTAAAAATGAATAATACGATTTATTATTACTTGTAGTAACTTTAGATAAATCTAAATTACAAGAATTTCCTTTAATACATAAAAATGTTGCATTAATAATAGAATAGTTTTCATTATTTTCATGCAATATAGATTTAATCAAACCATTACCAGTTCCACCAGGTATAGGACATATAGGTAATATATTAACTAAATTATCTGATCTATTAGATAAACCATTAATTATTTCATATACAATACCATCACCACCAATTGTAACAATGTTACTATATTGTATTAAATTATCATATGATTCTGATAATATAAATTGTTTGGCATGATTAGCATATTCAGTTATTATTAAATCATAATTTATCAATGCTTCATCAAAAATATTTTTCACAATATTATTCCATGTTTTAATACTAGTACCACTACCACTTTTTGGATTTACAAATATTAATATTTTTTTACTTTGAAATGGCAATAGAATATTATTGACATTTGGTTGTGCTTTATTATAAGCATGAAAATTAATACTATTATTGATTATTTTATATAGTATCATTTTAGTTTCATTTTTAATTTCTTCAATTTTTAAATTATCAATCTGTTGTAAGGTAAATAAATATGATTTTCTATGCCTATTTCGATTTGTAACATTATCAATATGGCTATATGTAACAAATTTAATATAATGATAATTAGTTGACTTTATAGGTACTAACTTTGCACTTATTATATCCTTTAATAAAATATTGTATGAAAATTTATCATTTTTTATTGAATGGAATACTAAATTATTATCTTGAATCTTTATAGTACAATTTAATGGTGTTTTCCAAATTCCATAGCTATTCCTTGTCTCCAATTTACCAGATATTAAATTATAATTGAAATACTTGTCAAGATTATCACAAATATTAGATACTAAGCTATCATCTCCTTCTTGCAGCATTATAATTCTAACAATAAATTTAACTTACTTCAACTTTGGCGCTTTTGTAGTGAGTTCTAGTTTGGATTGGAAGATGATCCCGACACAAATTGATTTGGATAGATTAAAATTATCTTTGATCTTTGATATTGGAGATCTATAAGATCGAGGCCTGGCCTGATTCGGTAATTATAGTTAATGATAAAAATACAGTCATCGTTGTCTTGATTATGGAATTTCACCAAGTCCTAAATAAGATATACCATTCAGTTAAGTAGAAACTAAGTATATTATATCATTTATTTATCAACAATACAATACCGGTACTTTCGAATTTCACGAAATTCTTACGGTATTACCTACCTTCCGGGAAGTCCTTCCCAGTTTCCTGCTGCGGTACAATCAAAAACTGATTTGACTGACTCACAAATTGGGACTACTACTGGTATTGAAACTTGTTTAAATTACGATTGAATATTGTTGTAATACGCAAATACATAAATGCTAAATAGGTATTAATATGAGTAGCATGTATTTTGTTTTATTATTAGTGTTATTATTAGTGTTATTAATTGACGGAAATGAAAATATATTAAAAAAGCGAGAGAATATTGTTGCGCAATGTGAATATGATGCGTTAAAAGTAGGATCTGATATTGCAGATCTATTTAATAAACCTATTGGCGATGAAAATTTAGAAGATAGAATACATCAAGAAAATATTATAGAACATTTAGGATTTGCTCCTTGGATTGCATCAAATGATAATGAAAAAATATTACAGACTAAAAATAAATGGATAAATAGTAAAATCGAGGATAGTCCATATAATGTATTAAATAAGAAATGGATTTATATGTTTGGTGATAGTACCTTGCGACAAATTTGGGCATCATTTGCAGCACCATTTCAAGATAATCACTTTGAAAGAAATTCTAAAGAATGGACTAGACAATATTGTAATAAACAAGAACATCGCACGCATCATTTACATGGTAATAATTTTCATGAAAATGATGGATGGGGTGGACCATGTGGTAAAAATGAAGTTACTTGTCATGTAGCTGGTTATGGGGAAGGTGGTTTACTTACTTTAGACTGGAAACATTTTCCATATGAAGATTATGATGAATGGTTATGGGGTAATAGTGGACCATGGATTAATGGATTTTCTGGTGAGAATAGATTACCTAATGTATTAGTTGTGCAATTAGGTTTACATTCATGTTGGCATGCACATCCTGATGGTTTATATAGCAAACATTTACAATCAATTAATAGCAGTATGATTAATAAACATTTAAAAGATATACCAATACTTATGGAAGCAATAAGACACGCTATATATTATTCTAAAAGTAACAATTCTAATCCAATTGTAATATTTTCTACATCAGGATCTACTGGAGTAGAAAATAGTGCTCTAATGGACGAATGTATCTTAAAATTTAATAGAGCTGTTAGTGATTATGCACATGCATATGGATTCTTTGTTTTAGAAAGAGGTGAAATTGAAAGAAGAATTATATACAAATCTATACAAAATGATGTACCATATATTAAACTTGATATGCACTTACCACAACCAGTGCAAAACATTATTGCAACATGCTTATTAAAGTTAATTGATTGTTTAGATAAAAATAAAAGTATTATTACAGATAATAATTTAGTACTTAATTACTATTTAAATTCTACTATTGTCAATAATATGTTGCAATTACGAAAAAAACCTACATATAATTCACGACCATTACATGTACCACCACCACCACAATAAAGTAAGTATTGTAATTTTGTATATTAATTTATTTATTAGTAATATTTATAATTTTATCAATAGATTTTGGTTTTGATAATCGAGTAAAAACATTTAATACTTTAGAATCTAATGAACTTCTACCAATTTCAGTATATGTATCAGACGGTGGAATGTTTTCAAAATTAATATCATCTTTAGTATCTTGAATAATTTTATAATCCTTTTTTACATTCTTCTTTTTAATTATTTGAACTTGCTTTCTTTTCTTTTCAATATCTAATTCAAATACGTTTTTCATAGATCCAGTAAAATTAGAAGGATTCGTTAATCTATCAAATATCAAACCTTTACTGGTGTTACTGTTAATACTACCATATAAAGAAGGACCAATTCTATTAATTTCCTCTCCAATATCATCAAATATACCGTCTAATTCAATACTATCATCAGATGATTCACAATTTTCATTATTATTATTATTATTATTATTATTGATTTCACTTTTTGGATTAAAATCTGAAGAATTCAATCCCATCATATTTAATTTGCTTTTTATCTCGCTATTAAGATCTCTAAATAGTTTCCTTTCATCATCTAAATATTTCATATGCATATTTTTATCAACAATTTCTTTTTGTAGTAGTATAATTCGATTATTGCATTCTTCAATTTGTATATTCATTACATTATTATTTTGTTGCTCAGTTAACAATTGATTATGTAATACTTCAATTTGTTGCTTTAATAATACTGTTTGAGTTGACGTTTCAGTATTATTATTTTTATGAACATCATAATCAAATATTTTATTTAATTTATACTCATATTCCGTCATTGCTTTAATTAATTCTTTATCCTGGGATCTTATTAAATTATTAATTTTACTATTAGCTTGTTCTAAATTTAATTTCAGTGCCATCTCATTATCTTTGACTATTGTTAGTTCTTCATTTTTCATATTACTTTCTTTACTAGCATTAACAATTAATTCGAGTAAAATATGAATCAATTTGTGCGACTCTGGTAATGATACCGCAATATCGTTTCTAATCATATCAAATAAAGATTGAATAGTTATTACACCATTTAAACGCTGCGCTAATAATTGAGATTGAATAGTATTTATACTTTCTTGTCTTAATCGTAATTGATCATTCAGATTATCGATTGCAATATCTATTTCAGATGTATCTTTACTACTACTACTTAATTCATCACGTTGATTATCTAATAAATTACGCTTATTAATTAATACCAACTGCGAATCACAATGTTTCTTCAACAATTCCGCTTGATTTTGAATTTTAACAATATTATTAATATAGTTGGTAATAATATGAAATGTATTATTTTCTTGTTCTGATAATATTCGACGATTAATACTATTATTAGCTATTTTCATTGCACTTGATACAACTCTTTTGTTGGAATCGTTTTTACCAAATTTTAATAATTCCATATTTTGTTTTCTTAGTAATGATTTTTCCTTTAAAATTGTTGCAACTTTATTATTTAAAACATCTTTATCAGCTTTAATCTTATCAATTTCTTGTGAATGTTTCAGCAAATTTTTTTTAAGTCGATCAATTTCTTTCATTTTATCAGATAAGCTTTGCATATGTTTACGTTTTTCTAAAGCTAATGATTTCGTAATATCAACTTTTTGCCGTTTCATTTGCTCAATTTCACTTTCTAATGTAGTCACTTGTTTAATATATTTACTTTGCATATGGGATAAACTACACAACTCTTGCTGCCTCTTTTGTAACGATTTCAATTCATCATCTTTTTTGTCTAACTCATCTTTCAACTTCTTTTCTACATTACTATTACTATTACTCTTACTATCAAGTATACTATTCAATTCTTTAAATACTGCATCACGTTCAGCTTGTTTCACTACCATTTCTTCATTTAACATTGTCAATTTTTTTTCATAATAGTCTTTCATTAATTCATATTGATGATGCGATTGTTGTAATTGATTTAACAAATCTTCTTTTAACTTTATTGATTCACTAATTTCCATGACTTCATCACTCAATAATTTATTCCGTTTGCTAAAATTATCATCCTCAGTATAAGAATCAGCATAATCAATAGACTCTTTATAATCAGGACTATTCACATAATTAATAACTCTATTATTTTCATCTTGTAATTGCTTTTGTGCTTGTGATAATACTTTACTAATGTTATTGGTAAACTCTAAATCTACAGTTGTTAAACTTAAATTTGACTCAATATTATTATTATTATTTAAAGATAACATTTTTAATTGACTCTTTAACTCTTCAATTTCACGCAAATATTTTGATATAGTACTTGTTGTTTCAACTTTATCATCATAACTAATTGTCTTATCAGATAATTCTAATTTCGATTTATAATAATCTCGTTCAGTCTGCAAAAAGATATTTTTATCATTTAAATCAGACAAATTATTCCTTAAAATTTTGATTTGTTCATTTAATCTTTTAATTTCAAAGTCACTAATATTATTTGATGTAGTAGTAGTAGTTGCATTCATAATATGATTAGTTTTCTTGCCAAGATTTTGTTGAATAGTTGCATAATCAATATTGATATTATTTGAATTATACTGAGAATATTGTAACAATTGCTCATTTTTTAACATACTATCACTGCTATTAATATTAAAATCAGTTCTTAACTTAATTATTTCCATTGAAGTTACTTTTAATAATGATTTTAAATCATCAATAAGTGTGACAGTTGGATCTCTATTTATAATCGGTTTATTTTCAATATTTCTAGCACGATTAGCATATCTTAAAGAATTTAATGACTCGTTAAAATTTAGAATTGACGGGGATACGCAACAAATCATTAATGTTTTACTATTTCCACCTAATGAATCTTGTAATATTCTAGTTAATTTAGAATCACGATATGGAACATGTACTTTCCCTCTTTTATTTTCATCGCCTAATGCACTTATTACATTACCTAATGCCAATAAACCTTTATTTATATCAATACCTTCTTTTAACTGTTGTCCAATAGCACCAGTGCGTTTAACTCTTTCAGAACCAGCTAAATCAACAAAATGAAATTTAGATGTTCTAATTTCACATTTTGCATTCGATTTATTCAGTATATTTGTATCATTAATATTATTCTCCACATTGCTATCAATATTATTAGAAACATTATCTAAATAAATTGAATGTTTAATAATAACTGTAAAAATGGCATGTGATCGTGATGAAGTTAAATTCATTTTTGTAGCACTTGTTGTACGATGTTTACTACCATCATTTAATAATGACATCATTTGTTCTTTTGAATGTACACTTTCTTCTTTAGCACCAACAATAATAACCTCGCCATCAATATTTTCTCTTATAGTTACCTTAGAAGATTTAGTATTATCTAATAAATCTTTAATATCTTCACCATATAATTCTAAATATTGAATATATATCTTATAATCACTATGTTCATCCTCTTTTTTTTTAATCATATCAAATATATCATTAATAACACGGGGTATTATACCTAAAGTAGAATCAATATTATTATTACTACCCATTGTAAAACTTTTACCAGAACCAGTCTGTCCATATGCAAAAATTGTACAATTAAAACCATCTATACATGCATTAACTAAATCAAAAACACAGCTATCATAGATTGTTGATTGGCATGATTTAGTATTAAAAACATAATCAAATGTAAAAATATTATCATGAGCAATAATTTGATTATTATTACTGTCAGCCTGGTTTATACAACATATTTCACCATCTTTTTCATACTCTTCTATAGATAATGGACGAATACGAACAGCCACTTTAACAGCATCTATTGACTTATCTCCCATCGTTGATTTTTAGAGGAGAGAGGTATTTTTTTTAGCCAATTTTTTTGTAGCGGATATATTCTCATTTATACGGTACTCTGCTGGATTAAAATAAAGTATGTTAATATTAATACTAATATATATAATCAATGCTTAAAAAGAGAATAAAATCTCAAATATATGATTTTAGAGGAAGCAAGTGACATTATTAATTTATTTAGTAACAATGGTTGGTAAGAATGGTACAGAACTTTTTCTCGGCATAGTAATCGAGTTTCTTCTTCCTAATGTGCTAGATAAATTATCTTGGTGCTTTAATATCGATTCTGATATGCTACCAACAGATATTCTACGTACAGAACCACGTCTAGCATATATATCATGATTAGATTGTCTTCGTTGACAAAAAGAAGATCGTCTAGCTACATTTTCAGCTTCTAAAAAGATATCTAATGTACCTTGATGACCTTGCCGATTAAAAGAATCATGATTGAAGATAATATTCTGAATTTTTGATACAAATGTTTCATCATCTTCATTAAATTTATCTTGCGCAATAGTATCTTTATAATTATTTTTTTCATAACCAAGTAAATTTTCATATGATTTATTTGATAATAAACGAGAATTATTACTTGCGCTATTAAGTATATCGCCAATGTATTTTCGTTTCATGTATACTTTACCACATGCCTCATTTTTTAATGCATTGTAATAATTTCTTCTTCTTGACTTTGTTAAATACTTTTGTAATAATAAACTATCATCAATATGTAAATATGATGTACTTGATAATATATTGGCATAAAATTTCTTGTCAAGATAATTTAATACA
>JACCDO010192920.1_pt1 | contig 20273 bp, 20 predicted proteins | sample 7446101 | NCBI WGS metagenome assembly JACCDO01 (sample SAMN15323440, study PRJNA562643) | freshwater metagenome | isolation source: river surface water | place: USA:Blue River Watershed | collected 2017-08-16
CTGGCGCGGACACAGGACATTCCACTGCACACACTGCCTTGACCCCTCACTCAACCACTGCTGGAAGACCTTGACGATGATCGATCACCTGGACCACCTCGTCCTCACGACCACCCATGAAACCGCCTGTGTGGATTTCTACACCCGCGTGATGCAGATGCAACTCGAATCCTTTGTGGGCGGCACGCCACCCGTGACACGCCAGGCGTTTCGATTTGGCAACCAGAAAATCAATCTGCACGTCAAAGGCCACGAGTTCGACCCCAAGGCACATTTGCCCGTGCCTGGCTCACTTGACCTGTGTTTCATTGCCTCACAACCGCTGGAACAGGTCATCGCTCACCTGCAGGCATGTCAGTGGCCCATCCTGGAAGGCCCGGTGATGCGCACTGGCGCAACACAAAAAATCCGATCGGTGTATGTGCGTGACCCCGACCTGAATTTGATCGAGATCTCAGAACTGGCGTGAGCCCAGTCCGGCCGCGCAGGTGCAACGCCTAACGCGGTTTGCGTGCCGGCTTGGCGCTAGCAGCAGAACCCGTTCTGGATGCAGACGGTTTTCCTGGACGTCCACCCACCGCCTCCGCTTTGAGTCCAGCCTTGCCCTTGGACCCCGCTGTCCCCGCGCGCGGCGGCAAGCCGGTGTGCTGGGTGAGCACGGTACCGGCTTGTACCTTGCCTGCGCGCGGTGAGGCCGACGGACCTGCGGCAGGGGTGCTGTTCTTGCGACGCGCGCTGGTGTACTGACCCCCCGTCAGGGGTTGGTAGGTGGGGATGAGGTGGTGTTTGCCATTGCCAATCAAATCCGCTCGGCCCATGGTCTTGAGGGCTTCACGCAGCAAGGGCCAGTTGTTGGGATCGTGGTAGCGCAAGAAGGCCTTGTGCAGGCGGCGCCGACGCTCACCGCGCACGATGTCCACCGCCTCCCCGTCTCGCGTGATGCGCCGCAGCGGGTTCTTGCCGCTGTGGTACATGGCGGTGGCCGTGGCCATGGGGCTGGGATAAAAGGTTTGCACCTGATCGGCTCGGAACCCGTTTTTCTTCAACCACACGGCCAGTTGCATCATGTCCTCATCGCGTGTGCCAGGATGCGCTGCGATGAAGTAAGGCACCAAAAACTGCTGCTTGCCAGCCTCCGCACTGAAACGGTCGAACATCTGCTTGAAGCGGTCATAGGTGCCGATGCCCGGCTTCATCATCTTGGACAGGGGTTCGTTTTCGGTGTGCTCCGGGGCAATCTTGAGGTAGCCACCCACGTGGTGGGTGACCAGTTCCTTGACGTAGTCGGGCGAGGTGACGGCCAGGTCATACCGCAGCCCAGAGCCGATCAGGATTTTCTTGATCCCTTTGATGGAGCGGGCCTTGCGGTACAACTGGATGAGCGGGCCATGGTCCGTGGTGAGGTTGGAGCACAGCCCCGGAAACACGCAACTGGGCTTGCGGCACGCAGCCTCGATCTCGGGGCTGCGGCAGCCCAGGCGGTACATGTTGGCGGTGGGCCCCCCGAGGTCGGAGATGACGCCGGTGAACCCGGTCACCCGGTCGCGAATGGCCTCGACCTCGCGCAGGATGCTGGCCTCGCTGCGGCTTTGGATGATGCGGCCTTCGTGCTCGGTGATGGAGCAGAAGGTGCAGCCACCAAAGCAACCCCGCATGATGTTCACCGAGAAGCGGATCATCTCCCAGGCGGGAATCTTGGTCGCGCCGTCATGCCGGCCCTGTGCATCGGCATAGATGGGGTGTGGGCTGCGCGCATACGGCAAGTCAAACACGGCATCCATCTCAGCCGTGGTGAGAGGAATGGGCGGTGGGTTGATCCACACATCCCGGGCCAGATGCCCTTCACCGTGCGCCTGCACCAGGGCACGGGCGTTGCCGGGGTTGGTTTCCAGGTGCAGCACACGGCTGGCGTGCGCATACAGCACCGGATCGGACCTGACCTGCTCGAAGCTGGGCAAGCGGATGACCGATCGTTCGCGCGGTGGCAACTTGTGCGCTCCTTTGCCTCGCCAGTTGGAGGGCGGCACAAAGGACAAAGGCAGCTCGACGCTCATGCCCGGCGACGGTGAGGCTGTCGACGCACTCGAGGCGTCCGTGGGCGCAGCCGACGAGGCCTCACAGGTGGTGCCACGAGCTTCTGCCTGCTCGGACACCATGAGATAGGGGTTGACGTGTGACTCCACAGGACCCGGGGTGTCCACCGACGTGGAATCGATTTCGAACCAGCCGTCGGGGGTGCCTCGCACCAGGTAGGCCGTGCCACGCACATCGGTGATGGTATGGACCGGTTCACGCGCCGCCAGGCGGTGCGCAATCTCGACCAGCGCACGCTCGGCATTGCCGTACAACAGGAGATCGCACTTGCTGTCGATCACCACCGAGCGGCGAACCTTGTCAGACCAGTAGTCGTAGTGGGCAATGCGTCGCAGCGAGGCCTCGATGCCCCCCAGGATGATGGGCACCTCGGGGTAGGCCTCACGGCAGCGCTGGCTGTACACCAGGGTGGCGCGATCTGGGCGCTTGCCCGCCACATCCCCCGCGGTGTAAGCGTCATCCGAGCGGATCTTGCGGTCCGCCGTGTAGCGGTTGATCATGGAATCCATGTTGCCCGCCGTCACGCCCCAGAACAGATTGGGTTTGCCCAGCACCTTGAAAGGATCAGCACTCTGCCAGTCGGGCTGGGCGATGATGCCGACCCTGAAGCCCTGCATTTCAAGCAGTCGACCAATGACTGCCATGCCAAAACTCGGGTGGTCCACATAGGCGTCGCCCGTCACCAGGATGACGTCACAACTGTCCCATCCCAGTTGATCCATCTCGGCGCGGCTCATGGGCAAAAACGGGGCCGTGCCAAAGCGGGCCGCCCAGTACTTGCGGTAACGCAAGATCGAGGGTGCCTGGCGGGGAAAGAAGGAGACGTCGACCGGGGCGTTCATGCAGGGCTCAAGTGTAAGGCGCTGCGCTGCAGGCGTGCTGGGAGGGAGTGACACGTCCCTGGCGTCAGCAGGGATGGGGCCTCAGCCTGTTAAAGGCACGGGGGCGAGTCTGCAAGCACCTGACAGACAGGTCTCGCCCAGGGCAGCGGGTAAACTCCTTCGACCTCAACGCTACAACCCACGCAGGAAGCCTGGCCACAGGGGCTGGGACTGCAGCGGTCACAGATTCCGTTCACCCTCACCGTCAAGGATTTGCGCATGTCCTCCTCCCCACGACTGGCCGGCAAGGTCGCCATCATCACCGGCGCCGCACAAGGGATTGGCCTGGCCACAGCCCTGAAGTTCGCCCACGAGGGCGCCCGCGTGGTGGTGTGCGACGTGCGTCAGACGGCGGTGGATCAGGCCGTGGCCGCCTGCCAGGCGGCAGGGGCTGAGGCGCTGGGCATCGTGGTCGATGTGACCCAGCGCGAGATGGTGGATGGCCTGGTGAAACAGGTCAAGGACCGCTTTGGCCGCATCGATGTGCTGGTCAACAACGCGGGCATCACCCAGGACGCACGGTTGCAAAAAATGACCCTCGAGCAATTCGACCGTGTCATCGACGTCAACCTGCGCGGCGTGTTCCACTGCGCGCAGGCCGTGAGCGACACCATGGTGGCCCAAGGCAGCGGCGTCATCCTCAACGCCTCGTCGGTGGTGGGCATTTACGGCAATTTTGGTCAGACCAACTACGCCGCCAGCAAGTTCGGCGTGATCGGCTTCACCAAAACCTGGAGCCGGGAACTCGGCCCCAAAGGCATTCGCGTCAACGCGGTGGCCCCTGGCTTTATCGCAACGCCCATCCTCTCCACCATTCCTGAGAAGGTGATGCAGGAGATGGTGGACCGCGTGCCGCTCAAGCGCCTGGGCCTGCCCGAAGACATTGCCAATGTGTACGCCTTCCTCGCCAGCGACGAAGCCGCCTACATCAACGGGGCGGTGATTGAAGTCTCAGGCGGCATGACCGTTTGACCACCGCCATGAACGACACCTCGCGCCCAGGGCCGCGTACACGCACCGAGCTCTTTCTGGCCTTCAACTGGATGGCCCTGCAGGGCTTTGGTGGCGTGCTCGCTGTGGTCCAGCGCGAACTGGTCGAGCGCAAGCAGTGGCTCACGCTGGAAGAGTTTGTCGAGGACTGGTCGGTCTCGCAAATCCTGCCGGGACCCAATGTGGTCAACCTGGGGTTGATCATGGGCAACCGGTATTTCGGTTTGAGCGGAGGCCTGGTGGCCATGGCCGGTCTGTTGCTGGTGCCGCTCGTCATCGTGCTGGTGCTGGCGGTGCTGTACGGGCAGTTTGAGCATTTGCCCGCCATTCAGGCGGCGTTGCGAGGCATGGGGGCGGTGGTGGCAGGGTTGATCATTGCGACCGGGATGAAACTCATCCCGGCCTTGCGCAAAAACCCCATCGGGCGCACCTTGGGCCTGGCCTGGGTCATCATTGGGTTCATCGTGGTGGCCTTGGTCCGCGTGCCGCTGGCGGTATCGCTGCTCACCCTGGGCGGCACCGCTTGCGTGTGGGCATGGCTGCAACTGCGTCGTCAGGAGGAAGCCGCATGAGCACCACCGACTGGTTGAACCTCATCTTGCATTTCGCGGTGCTGTCGATGCTGGCGGTGGGCGGCGCGATTGCCACCGTGCCTGAAATGCACCGCTACCTGGTCACCCAGCAGGGCTGGCTGAGCGAAAGCGCCTTCAACTCCTCGATCACCCTGGCCCAGGCCGCACCAGGCCCCAATGTGTTGTTTGTCGCCCTGATGGGGTGGAACTTCGGCCTCGCCGAAGGGGGGCCCTGGGCCCTGTGGTGGGCGGTGCTGGGGGCGTGTGTCTGCCTCGTCAGCGTGCTGCTGCCCTCTTCCGTCACCACCTACCTCATCACCCGCTGGGCGCACCACAACCGCGAGCTGCGCTCGGTCCGCGCCTTCAAGGCGGGCATGGCCCCGCTGGTCATTGCACTGATGATGTCCACCGGTTGGCTGATGAACGTGCACCACGATCAGCTGGACCGCGACTGGCCGGTCTGGTTGGTCACCCTCATCACCACCGTGGTGGTGTTGAAAACTCGCATCCACCTCTTGTGGCTGCTCAGCACAGGGGCCGTGCTGGGCATCATCGGCTGGGTCTGAACCCGGGCCTCAAGTGCGCTGGCGCACGGCCTCGTAGAGGCAAATCCCGCTGGCCACCGACACATTCAGGCTTTCCACGGCACCGCGCATGGGCAGACTCACCAGCGCATCACAGGTCTTGCGGGTGAGCTGACGCATGCCGGCGCCTTCAGCGCCCAGCACCAGGGCGGTAGGACCCTTGAGATCGGCCTGGTACAAGGTTTGAGGCGCATCGTCGCTGGTGCCAATGACCCAGATCGACCGCTCTTTCAATTCGTTCAGGGTGCGCGCCAGATTGGTCACCATGAAGTACGGCACGGTTTCGGCCGCGCCGCTGGCCACCTTGGCCACCGTCGCGTTGATCCCCACGGCATGGTCTTTGGGCGCAATCAGCGCATGGGCGGCGGCCCCATCGGCCACGCGCAAGCAAGCCCCCAGGTTGTGCGGGTCGGTCACGCCATCGAGCACCAGCAGCAAGGGCACCGACCCGGCGGGGAGCTGATCGAGCAAGTCGTCCAGGGTTTTGGCCTGTGCCAGCGCATCCACACGGGCCACCACGCCTTGATGGCCATGGCTGCCACACAGCCGTGACAAGCGCAGGCTGTCAGCCTCAATCAGGCGCAGGTTGGCCTCCTGGGCGCGCTCGACAAACTGACGCATGCGCGCATCACGCCGTGACGGGTCCACATAAAGCTCGAGGATGGAGGACGGCGCGGTCTTGAGACGCACACCCACGGCATGAAAGCCGTACAACACTTTGACGGGGGAGGACATGGGAGGATTATCCCCTGCCTGGGTACGCAGCGGTGCCTCTGTTAAGCGGGAACCAGTCGACCCGCATCGATCTGCAGGCGCCGATCACAACGTGACGCCAGGACACTGTCGTGGGTCACCAGGACCAGCGTGGTGCCGCGCTCACGGTTGAGGTCGAGCATCAGGTCCATGACCTGGGCCCCGGTGGCGTGGTCCAGGCTGCCTGTGGGCTCGTCGGCCAGCAGGATGTCGGGTTGCACCACAAAGGCACGGGCCAGTGCCACACGTTGCTGCTCACCGCCGCTCAGGACGCGCGGTGTGTGGTTGAGCCGCTGCCCCAGCCCCACGCGCCCGAGCATCTCACGTGCAGCCGTGCGCGCGCCGGTTTCCCCCGCCAGCTCCAGGGGCAGCATGACGTTCTCCAACGCGGTGAGATGGCTCAGCAACTGAAAACTCTGGAACACAAAGCCCAGGTGTCGGGCTCGCCATTGGGCACGTGCGTCCTCGTCCAGGGTGAACAGATCTTGTCCGGCCAGCCAGACGGTGCCGCGCGTGGGCGTGTCCAGGCCCGCCATGATGGACAAGAGCGTGCTTTTGCCCGAACCCGACGCACCCACAATCGCCGCGGTTTCCCGGGGATTCAAGGTGAAGTCGATATCGCGGAGAATATCCAGGGTGCCGCTGGAGTCCTGCACGGACTTGAACAGATGCGACACGCGAATCAAAGGGTCGGACATGAGGGCAGGCAACAGGTGCAGGCCAGCCAGCCGAGCCCCCTCTTGGCAGACCCGAAGCACTGAAACCATGCGCCCTGAAAAAGGTTGGAATCGACGACACTGTACCGCAGCCCTGGCCGGCATGGCCCTGGTGGGGTTGTCCATCGGTGCGGCGGCACAGGACCGCGCAGTGAACGCATCCCTCCCCTCACCCACCGCGGCGCGATCGGGCGCTGTCGCCACCCTGCTGGTGCTGGGAGACTCGCTGAGCGCTGAATACGGATTGCCCCGTGGCAGCGGCTGGGTGACACTGCTGGGGCAACGGCTGGACGCCGCACACCCGGGATGGCAGGTGGTCAACGCCAGCATCAGCGGCGAGACCACCTCGGGCGGGCGTGCGCGTCTGCCCGCCTTGCTCAGCAAGCACAGCCCCCGACTGGTCATCATCGAACTGGGGGGAAACGATGCCTTGCGCGGCCTGTCCCTGCAGCAAACCCGAGAGCAGTTGCAAGCCATGGTGAAAGCCAGCCTCTCGGTCGGCGCCAAGGTGTTGTTGCTGGGCATGCAGATGCCGCCCAACTATGGCGCGGACCATGCGGCCCGCTTTGCTGCGCTTTACCGAGAGGTGGCGCAGCAGTTCAAGGTGGGATTGGTGCCGTTTTTCTTGAGCGCCATTGCCGACAAACCCGATATCGCGGAATGGTTCCAGGCCGACCGTATCCACCCCACAGCCAAATCGCAGCCCCTGATGCTCGACACGGTGTGGCCTGAATTGAAAAAATTGTTGTGAGTGTCCTGTGAGTGTTCATCTCCTGCCTGCTGACCAAGCCCTGCTGCGACTGGCTGATCGTTCCCGCACCCTGGGTGATTTCAGCGCCATCATCGACGCCCGCAGCGAGGACGAGTATGCTCACGACCACCTGCCTGGCGCAATCAACTGGCCCACGCTCAACAACGCCGAGCGGGCCTTGATCGGCACCTTGTACAAGCAGGTCAACCCGTTCGAGGCGCAAAAGCTGGGCGCTTCGTTGGCGGCTGCCAATATTGCCCGGCACATTGCCCAGCAGGCGCTGGCATTGCCGCGAAGCTGGCAACCGTTGGTGTATTGCTGGCGCGGCGGCAAGCGCAGTGGTTCGCTCTCGATGGTGCTGGGTCAGATTGGCTTCAAGGTCACCCTGGTGGAAGGCGGTTACAAGGCCTTTCGCCAGGCGCTGCTGAACGACTTGCCCCAGCGAGTCGAGCGCCTGTCGTTCCAGGTAATTTGTGGTCCCACCGGCAGTGGCAAAACTCGTCTGCTGCAATCCCTGGCGGAGGCAGGGGCCCAGGTGCTCGACCTCGAAGCCCTGGCCAGCCACCGCAGCTCCGTGCTGGGCGTTCTCCCCGGACGTCCGCAGCCCAGCCAGAAACATTTCGACATGACCGTGTGGACCGCCTTGTGCGGCTTTGACACCACGCGCCCCGTGTTTGTGGAAGCGGAAAGTCGCAAAGTGGGCAACCTCTCGGTGCCCGAGCCTCTGATGCTCGCCATGCGCGCAAGTCCTTGCGTGCACCTTCACTTGTCAGACGCCGAGCGCGTGGGCCTGTTGCTGGAAGACTATGACTTCTTTGTGCGCGATCCGGATTTCTTCTGCCAGCGCCTGGAGGCGCTGACGGAACTGCGCGGTCACAAGACCGTGGAAGATTGGCAGCAGCGCGTTCGCCGCGGCGACGTGGCCAGCGTGGTGCAAGAGTTGCTGCACACCCACTACGACCCCACCTATGCGTCCTCGCTGACGCGCAATTTCAAGCAATCGGTTGGCGCGCCCGTGATCGAATTAACAGATCGCAGCGAGGCAGCCATGCGCGCAGCCGCTTCAAGCCTGATCCAGGGTTGACTCAGCGGAGATGTCGCTGCAAGGACTGATGCAAGTCTGCTCGCAGATCGGCCACATCTTCCAGCCCGATACACAGCCGCACCAAGTGGCCCGCTCGCAAGTGAGGGGTGCCCAGGCGTCGAATCGCGTTGAGCTGGTAGGTCATCACCAGGCTCATGGGGCCACCCCAGCTGTACCCCAGTTTGAACCAGGTCAGGTCATTGCAAAAGCCATGGACCTGCTCGGTGGTGTAACGCGCATCCAGCACGATGCTGAAAATGCCGGCCGCCAGGCCGTGTGGCTCCTGGTCGGACACACACACGCGCTGCCAGTGTTCATGGCCCGGTGCGCCAGGCAAGGCCGGGTGCAGCACCTGTGCCACGGCGGGTTGCTCAGCGCACCACCGAGCCAGCTCTCGCGCGGCGCTGTCCTGTGCGCGGTAACGCAAGTCCACCGTGGGCAAGGAGCGCAACACCAATTCGACATCGTTCGCCCCAACGCCCGTCCCCAACCGCATGTGGGTGAATTTGAGCGCCTGTGCCAGGTCGTCGCGACGCGTGATCACGCTGCCCATCAGCACGTCCCCCCCGCCACTGGGGTATTTGGTCAAGGCGTGCGCCGTGAGGTCCACCCCCAGCGTACCTGGCTGATGTGACAACAGATCAAAGGCATTGAAGGCCAGTCCTGCACCCCAGGTGTTGTCCAATGCGCACAGCACACCGCGGTCACGACACAGTTGCACCATGGACAAGAGGTCCGGGAACTCCATCGTCACCGAACCTGGCGCCTCCAGCCACACGAGCTTGGTGCGCGAGCTGATGCGGGCCGCCAGGTCGTCCACAGACATCGGGTCGTAGTGTTGCGTGGTGATGCCCCAGCGACTCAACTCATGCGCAGCCAGCGCCTTGTTGGGGCCATAGGCATTGTCGGGCACCAACAGTTCGTCGCCCTGGCTGAGCAAGGCGAGATTGATGTGAGCAATGGCAGCCAGACCACTGGGCACCAGGAGGCAGTGTGTGCCGCCTTCCAGGGTCGCCAGACGCTCTTCCAGCGTGAAGGTGGTGGGGGTACCGTGCAGGCCGTAGGTGTAGCCGTTCTTTTGCATCCAGTCACGCTGGGCAATGCTGGCCACATCAGGGAAGATCACCGTCGAGGCCTTGAACACCCCGGGCTGCGGCGCCTCAAAGGCAGTCGGCGCCTGGTACGGATGGTGGATGAGATCGGTTGGACGCTTCATGGAGGATGCGTACCCAGTCGATCAGACCTTCCACTTGTCAAGCAACTGGTTGGGGCGCAACGAGTCATAGCCTTCAAAAGGCTGGTGGATCCAGGGGTTCGTCGGCAAGTAGTCGACCGAGTAGTCGGGCATGAAGCTTGACACGCCCTTGGTCCAGATCACCGCGGTGCGCAACTCGGTGATGGGCGAGTAGTTGTTGCGCAGCATCTCCACCACCGCCTTGAGCGTGTGGCCCGAATCGGCCAGGTCATCGACCAGCAGCACCTTGCCAGCGATCTCGCCTTTAGGCGTGGTGATGTAGCGTGCAATGTCCAGATGACCTTGCACCGTGCCAGCTTCGGCACGGTAGGAGCTGGTGGACATGATGGCCAGGGGCTTGTCAAAAATACGAGAGAGGATATCGCCAGGACGCATGCCACCACGCGCCAGGCACAGGATGGTGTCAAACGACCAGCCCGACTGGTAGACCTTGAGCGCAAGCTTTTCGATCAGGTTGTGGTATTCGTCGTAAGACACATACAAGTGCTTGCCGTCTTCAGTCAACATCGCGGATCTCCTGGTGAGGGGGTGAAGTCAATCGTGGAAAGTGGGTCGTGACCGGCAACCAGGCACGGATCAGGCCTGGAAGGGGTTGTGAAGCAGGATGGTGTGGTCACGGTCAGGGCTGGTGGACACCACATGAATGGGCACCCCCGTCACCGCTTCGATACGCTCGAGGTAGCGTCGAGCGGCAGCCGGCAACTGCTCCAGGCGTGTGGCCCCCACGGTGGTCTCGGACCAGCCCGGCAGGGTTTCATAGATGGGTTCACAGCGCGCGATCTCGTCGGCGCCCATCGGCAGGATATCGATTTCTTCGCCGTCGAGGTGGTAGCCCACGCACAGTTGCAATTCTGGGATGCCATCGAGCACATCGAGCTTGGTGATACACAGGCCTGACAAGCCATTGACCTGCGCGCTGCGCTTGAGCAGTGCCGCATCGAACCAGCCACAGCGACGTGAACGCCCTGTGGTCACACCCTTCTCAGCGCCCACGGTCGAGAGGTGGTAGCCCACGGTGCCAGGGGTTTCCCAGTCGAGCTCTGTCGGAAACGGGCCGCCACCCACGCGGGTGCAGTAGGCCTTGGTGATGCCCAGCACATAGTGCAACAGACCGGGGCCCACACCCGCTCCGGCGGCGGCGTTACCCGCCACGCAATTGCTGGAGGTGACAAAGGGATAGGTGCCGTGGTCGACGTCGAGCAGCGTCCCCTGAGCGCCTTCAAACAGGAGGTTGGCACCTTCTTTGTGCGCCTGGTTGAGCTCGCGAGACACATCGGCCATCATGGGACGGATCTGCTCGGCTTGCGCCATGGCTTCCTGGTACACCGTGTCGACATCAACCGGTGAGGCGTGCAGGATGTCAACCAGCACGTGGTTGTGCAATTCAAGGTTCTCGCGCAGACGCTGGGCAAACCGATCGGGGTGCTTGAGGTCTTGCACACGCAACGCGCGGCGGGCAATCTTGTCCTCGTAGGCCGGGCCGATGCCGCGGCCGGTGGTGCCAATCTTGGCCTGGCCCGCTTTCTCCTTGGCGGCCTCGCGGGCGATATCCAGCGCAGCGTGGTAGGGCAGGATCAGCGGGCAGGCCTCGCTGATGCGCAGGCGTGAGCGCACTTCCACCCCGGCCTTTTCCAGACCTTCGATTTCTTCCAGCAACTTAGCCATGGACAGCACCACACCGTTGCCGATGTAGCACTTCACCCCCGGGCGCATGATGCCGCTGGGAATGAGGTGCAACGCGGTTTTCACCCCGTTGATGACCAGCGTGTGACCCGCATTGTGGCCACCCTGGAAGCGCACCACGCCGGTGGCGGTTTCGGTGAGCCAATCGACCAGTTTGCCTTTGCCTTCGTCACCCCACTGGGTACCGACGACGACCACATTGCGACCACGGGTTGTATTCATGACATTCTCGATCAGTTCTCTGGATCAGTTCGTGAGGGGGCAAGGCCAAGGGCGTCAGAGGACACGCACAACCCAGCGATCAGCCACATGGGCCAGTTCGCGGTCGCAATCGAATTCATCGACATCGCTCTCGTGTCCGGGCAACACGCAAACCACCGTCTCGCCCTGGTCGCGCAAGGCCGCAATGGCTTGACGCAACGCTTGTTCTTCTCCCCAGGGAGCTCGGATGGCGGCTCGCAGGGGACGACGAGGCACCACGCCCACCAGGGATTTCAAGTCAAGACTGAAGCCCACGGCAGGACGCTTGCGTCCAAACACAGCGCCCACCTCGTCGTAACGCCCCCCGCGCACCAGTGCATCAGACGCACCCGGCACATAAATGGCAAAACGTGCGCCACTGTAATAGGCATAGCCGCGCAAGTCCGCCAGGTCCACCGTCACCGGCACCTCCAGGTGCGAGGCCAGCCATTGCAGTTGCTGCAGGGCTTGCACAGCTTGAGGCCACGCGGCCAACACGGTCTGGGCCTGTGCCAGCACGGACACATCGCCATACAAGGTGGGCAGTTGCAACAGCGCCTGTCCCACTGGGGCAGGCAGGGTCTTGACCAGCGCCTGCAGGCTGGTGACGTCCTTGGTGGCCAGTGCCTGGTGAATGGACTGTCGCAGCGAGGCATCGAGGTCCACGCCTGCCAGCACGGCCTTGACCAGGCGAGCGTCGCCGAGGTCGACACTCACCTGCCCCACGTCGGATTGCGCCAGCACGGTCAAGGCGAGTTGCAGCACTTCCAGATCGGCTTCGAGCCCATCATGACCAAACAGCTCGGCACCGAATTGCAGCGGCTCGCGGGTGGCATAGGGGCCATCGGGACGGGTGTGCAACACCGGACCGCAGTAGCACAGGCGAGTAACGCCAGGGCGGTTGAGCAAATGGGCGTCGATACGGGCAGCCTGGGGCGTGGTGTCGGCGCGCAGACCCAAGGATCGGCCCGAAAGCTGATCAACCAGTTTGAAGGTTTGGAGCTCTAGGCTGCTGCCGGTGCCGGTCAGCAGGGATTCCAGGTGCTCGAGCAAGGGCGGCATGACGAGCTCGTAGCCAAAGCGACGCGCCCCGTCCAGGGCCAGGCGGCGAAGTTCCTCGATGTGCCGGGCTTCAGAAGGCAATACATCGGCAAGATGATCCGGCAGGAGCCAGGCTGACATGTCAAACGTTCGTGGCGGTTAAAACCGGCATTCTACCGAAGTGCATGCCCGATTCCCCGGCCAACGCAGGCGCCGCACGAGGCGCGACTGGCCCTTACCCCAACCAGAGAACCAGGCCAAATCCTGTCAGGAGGGCACACAGGCCAAAGAACCGGATTTGCCCGTCTCCCAGCTGCAGCACCTGCTGGAACATGCGACGCCAAGCTGCTGGCGCAGCGAAGGGGAACAGGCCCTCAAACACCAGCACCAGACCCAGCGCCAGCCACAGCGTGTCTGAGGACATGCGGGCTCACTCAGGGCTTGCGCGCGGGTGCGGTCGCAGGAACCGAGGCGGAAGCCGGTGGCAGCGCCAGGGCAGGCGCAGACAGCCCGCTGCTGCGCATGGCCTTGAAGAAGTCGCTGGAGGGGTCCACCACCATCAGGTCACTCTTTTTGCTGAAGGTGGTTTTGTAGGCCTCCAGGCTGCGGTAGAACTGTGCGAATTGGGCGTCGCGACCGAAGGCATCCGCGTACAAACGCGCAGCCTCGGCATCCCCCTCACCCTTGATTTTCTGGGCGTCGCGGTAAGCGTTGGCCACGGTCACCTCGCGCTGACGGTCGGCGTCGGCACGGATTTTCTCGCCCTCGGCACCGCCGGTGGAGCGCAGCTCGTTGGCCACGCGCTTGCGCTCGGCCTCCATGCGGCGGTACACGGATTCGGTGATGGCGTCGACGTAGTCGGCCCGCGTGATGCGCACATCCACCACATCAATGCCCCAGGGCTTGGCGCCCTTGACCTTCTCAAGCACCTCGGTCTTGACGTCATTCATGATGGCTTCGCGCTTGAGCGACAACAGCTCTTTCACCGTGCGCTTGTTGATTTCCTCTTGCAGCGCGTTGCGCACCACGCGACTGAGCTGGATCGCCCCGGCACGCTCATCAAGGCCCACATTGCGGATGTATTGCGACGGCTCGGTGATGCGCCAGCGCACATACCAGTCGATCACCATGCGCTGCTTCTCGGCGGTCAGCATGGGTTCGGTATCCGCGTTGTCCAGCGTCAGCAGGCGCTTGTCGATGTAGGTCACGTTTTGCAGCGGCGGGGGCAACTTCATGTGCAAGCCCGGCTCAGTGACGACTTCCTTGATCTGCCCCAACGCATAGACCACACCAAACTGGCGCTGGTCCACCACGAACAGGGTGGAGCTGAGCAAGGCCAGGGCCACCAGGGCCGACGAAATGTAAAAACCAATTTTGTTCATGCTGAGCTCCCGAATCAACGACCGTCACGATCGCGCTGACGGCTGTCACGGGCGCGCGGATCGGCGTTGGAGGATGAGAGCGGCGAGCCGCTGGCTGTGTCCGGGGTGGCAACGCCAGCCGGCGCTGTCGTCGATGCTGGGGTGGACTGACTCACCTGCTGCATGATCTTGTCCAGCGGCAGGTACAGCAGGTTGGAGCCCTGTTTGGACTCCACCAGCACCTTGGTCACATTGCTGTAGATCTGTTGCATGGTGTCAATGTAGAGGCGGTCCCGCATGACTTGCGGTGCCTTCTGGTACTCGGTGAGCACCGACTTGAAGCGCTGGGCGTCACCCTGCGCTTGCGCCACGATGCGAGACTTGTAGCCTTCAGCCTCTTCTTTCAGGCGGGAGGCGGTACCGACAGCACGCGGCACCACGTCGTTGGCATAGGCCTGTGCCTCGTTTTTGGCGCGCTCACGCTCCTGACCGGCCTTGAGCACGTCGTCAAAGGCGGCCTGCACTTGCTCGGGGGGTCGCACACCGCCTTGTTGCAGGTTGATGCCCACCACCTCAATACCCACCTTGTAGTGGTCCAGGATGGTTTGCATGATGTTGCGCACGCGTGGGCCGATCTGGTCGCGGTCTTCCGACAAGGCTGCGTCCATGCGCATCTTGCCCACCACTTCGCGAACCGCCGTCTCGGCCGCTTGCATCACGGCGTCCGTGGGGTTCTTGCTTTCAAAGAGATAGGCACGAGCGTCCGTCAGGCGGTATTGCACCGCGAACTTGATTTCCAGAATGTTCTCGTCTTCGGTCAGCATGGCCGACTCGCGCAGACCGGTGGCCTTGATCACATTGTCACGACCCACATCAAGTGAGCGGATCTGGGTGACAAACACCAGTTCATGACGCTGGACGGGATACGGCAAGCGCCAGTTGAAGCCCGCACCAACGGTGCTGTGGTAGCGGCCGAACTGCGTGATGACGGCCTGTTGACCTTCCTGGACGATGAAAAAGCCCGTGCCCAGCCAAATGAGCAGAACGATCGCGCCCACCACAGAGGCGCCCAGCTTGGCGTTGCGCAGTGTGGGTGGGAGACCCCCACCCATGCCACCGGAAGGGCCACGACCCTTGCCGCCGCCATTGCCGCGTTGGCCAAAAATGGCGCCGATTTTCTGGTTGAAGTCCCGCCACAGCTCATCCAGGTCCGGGGGGCCGCCCTGGGGCGAGCGGTTGGATTTGGGTGGCTCACGGGGGGGCTCGGGGGGCGGTGCGCCCGGGCCCGGGTTGGACGAGCCTTGGGAGCTCCCACCCGAGGACGGCGTCCCCGAGCTGGGCTGCTGAGCGCCCGACGGCGAACCCGCAGAGTTGCCACCACCCGTGGCGTCATCCCCGCGCCCCCAACGGCCATCGTTGAGGTTAAACATGCCTCGCAACCGCCCGAGCAAGTCGGTGATCGAGGTCAGGGAGAAAGCTTTCATGTCAATGACTCGAGAAGGAGTAAACAAACGCATTGTGCCCAAATGGTTCAGCCCGCCAAGTCATGGGGAGATCCCATGTCCTCGGCGTCGGTGTCTACATCCGGTTGAAGTTGACGCGACAAGGCAAATTCTGCCAGACGCAAGCGCAGCGCCGCCATGCCTTCGCCGGTGACCGCACTGAGGAACACACGGGGCAAGGCTCGACCGTCCCAGTCGTACACATCCTCGGCTTGCACAGGGCGTCGCTGCGGGTCCAGTTGATCCACCTTGTTGAAGATCAGCCATTGGGGCACGTCGGCGGCGCCAATGTCGGCCAACACAGACTGCACTTGCGCCAGTTGCTCGGTCCAGTCCGGGTGCGAGGCATCCACCACATGCAGCAACAGATCCGCTTGCGCGGCCTCCTGCAAGGTGGCCTCGAACGCATCGACCAGTGTGTGCGGCAGGTCACGGATGAACCCCACGGTGTCAGACAAGGACACGGTCTGCCCACGTCCCTGGCCATCCCCCAGGTACAACTGGCGCGTCGTGGTGTCGAGGGTGGCAAAGAGTTGATCGGCTGCATAGGTGCGAGCCTTGACCATGGCGTTGAAAAGCGTGGATTTGCCCGCGTTGGTGTACCCCACCAGGGAAATACCCACATGGTGGTGGCGCTGGCGCTGACGGCGCTGGGTGGAGCGCTGGCGCTTGACCTTGTCCAGCCGCTCGCGGATGCGCTTGATGGATTCGCCAATCATGCGGCGATCGAGCTCGATCTGGGTTTCACCCGGGCCACCGCGCCCACCAATACCCCCGCGCTGGCGCTCCAGGTGGGTCCAGCGTCGCACCAGCCGGGTGCTGAGGTATTGCAAGCGAGCAAGCTCCACTTGCAGCTTGCCTTCGTGGCTGCGGGCGCGCTGGGCAAAGATTTCCAGAATCAAGAGGGTGCGATCATTCACCGGCAAGCCCAGATGGCGCTCCAGGTTGCGCTGCTGGGCCGGGCTCAGCGATTGGTCAAAGAGGACTTCACTCGCCCCATGCAGTTGGGCCAGCATCTTGATTTCGTCGGCTTTGCCCGAGCCCACAAACAGGGCCGGATCCGGGGCCTGGCGCTTGCAGGTCAGGCGTGCCAGCGGCTGGAGGCCAGCCGTGCTGGCCAGCTGGGCCAGCTCGTCGAGTTCGCGGTCGAAGTGAGGCAAACCGAGGTCAACCCCCACCAGCACCACAGCCCCGGGCTGGGCCGGGGGCATGTCGGCGTTGTCAGCCGAAGTGGGATCAAGCACTCGCGGCAGGATCGGCAGCAGCGTCAGAGGCGCTGAAGTTCACCGCACGACCGGGCACGATGGTGGAGATGGCGTGCTTGTAGACCATTTGCGTCACCGTGTTGCGCAGCAACACCACGTACTGGTCGAAGGATTCGATTTGGCCCTGCAACTTGATGCCGTTGACCAGGTAGATGGACACCGGGACATGCTCACGGCGCAGCAGGTTGAGGAAGGGGTCCTGCAGGAGTTGGCCTTTGTTGTTCACGATATGCTCCGTGTTCGAAAGAAAGTTAACAAGACTCGACCTTACCACAGGTACTCGTGCGGCCCGGGCGGCGGATCAGTCGTCCTTGTCCTTGTAGGGGTTGTGCGAGGTCTTCATCTCGATCCGCAACGGCGTGCCCTGGAGCTTGAACTCCTTGCGAAAACGCCCTTCCAGGAAGCGTTTGTAGGCGTCGGTGACGTGCTCCAGCGAATTGCCGTGCACCACGATGACCGGCGGATTCATCCCACCCTGGTGGGCGTAGCGCAGTTTGGGGCGGAACATGCCTGAGCGCTTGGGCGACTGGAACTGCACGGCCTCGAGAAGCAAGCGCGTCAACAAGGGGGTGGGCATCTTGCAGTTGGCCGCAGCATGCGCTTCGCGTATGGAACTCCACACCGGGCCCAGCCCCTGGCGTTTTTTGGCCGAGATGAAATGCAGGTTGGCGAACTTGAGGAAGGCCAACCGCGTTTCGATGGAACGCTGCAGCAGTTCACGCTGGTAGCTGTCCACCGCATCCCACTTGTTGACCGCCAGCACCACGGCACGCCCGCTCTCCAGGATGTAACCCGCAATGTGCGCATCCTGGTCCGTCACGCCTTGTGTGGCATCGATGAGCAACAGCACCACATGGGCCGTGTCGATGGCTTGCAAGGTTTTGACAACCGAGAATTTTTCAATCGCCTCGAACACCTTGCCCTTGCGGCGCAAACCCGCCGTGTCGATCAGGTCGTAGCGCTGGCCCTGGTGCTCCAGGGGCACATGAATGGCATCTCGCGTCGTGCCCGGCAGGTCAAAGGCCACCAGACGTTCTTCACCCAGCCAGGTGTTGATGAGTGTGGATTTGCCCACGTTGGGTCGCCCGGCCACGGCGAGTCGAATCACGCCCTCCTCTTCGGGGCTTTCCTCATCGTCCTCGGGGGCAGGACCGAGTTGATCCAGCGCCGCTTCGGCCATGCTGCGAACCCCCTGTCCATGGGCGGCCGACACCGGCAACACCTCGCCCAGGCCCAGTTCGTAAAACTCAGCCAACTGCGGGCCTTCGCGCATGCCCTCGGCCTTGTTCGCCACCAGCAAGGTGGGCTTGCTCAGCCGGCGCAGGTAGTTGGCAATGTCGTGGTCCTGTGCCGACATGCCCTCTCGGGCGTCGACCACAAAAATCACCACATCGGCTTCGGCCACGGCTTGCTGCGTCTGCTTGGCCATTTCCTTGAAGATGCCGCTCGACGCGTCCGGTTCAAAGCCACCGGTGTCGATCACGATGTACTCGCGACGACCCAGCCGGGCATTGCCATAGTGGCGGTCCCGGGTGAGGCCGGCGAAGTCGGCCACGATGGCATCGCGCGACTGGGTCAGCCGATTGAACAGCGTGGACTTGCCGACATTGGGACGCCCCACCAGGGCGATCACGGGTTTCATGGGCAGGCCGCCTTGGTTGTGAGAATGTCAGGGAAACTGGTAGGCCGCCAAACGGCCTGAACGGTTGAGCAACAGAAACCCACCGACAAATGCCTGCGGGTAGCCTGCCAGCTCGGTGTCGTCCGTCTTCCAGCGGTTCAGCAGGGCCCCATCGGTCAAGGACATCAGGTAGGCCCAGCCGCCACTGTCGGTCACCACAATGCCCTTGGGCGTGACCAGCGGTGCGCTCAAGTGACGGTAGCGCAGGCGGTCGGCCTGCCAGACCCGTTCGCCCGAACTGCGCTGCCAGGCCACCACCACGCCATTGGCCTCAGACCCGATCACCAGTTGATCATTGCCGTGCACGCCGTCGTCACTGTTGGCGCTTCGGGTCCAGCGCACCTGTCCGCGTACCGCATTCACGCAGCCCACCTGAGACTGGTAGGCTCGCGCGCACAGTTCATCGCCCTGACGGGACAGGGGCCCCACCACGTCCACCAGGCGCTCCAGGTCATTGGTGCCGCGGGGCGTGGCAATGGGGGCATCCCAGCGCAACGCACCCGTGGTGGGGTTGAGCCCCACCAGACGGCCCGACAAGCCCGCCACCAAGGTGTCGCCTACCGCTGTCAGCACGCCCGCCTGCTTCAATACCAAGGGGTCACCCGGACGCGACTGGGTCCACAACAGACGACCGGAGGCGCCATCAAACCCCAACACCGAGCGATCGGCCAGCAACACAAACACCCGCTGACCGGCCACCAGGGGCGCGGTGAATGCCTGGGCCGGCAGACGATAACGCCACAACACCTTGGATTCCTGGACCACCACCAGTTCATTGCCGCTGGTCACCACGGCATGGCGCTGACCATCGCTGCCCACGCCGGCGCTGATGGGTTCGTTCAAGGCCACGCGCCACAGCGAGCGGCCTGCGTTCAGGTCCACGCCCTGCATCTCGCCGCGACTGTTGATGACGATGACCGCCTGGGCCAGCACGGCGGGCACCACGGTGGCCGGCACGGGGCCCAGCGCGAGGACCCAGGCCTGCTTGACGTCCTGGACCACCGGCACAGACGGAATGTCCACGGGCTTGTACTTCGGGCCGCTCGAACAAGCCGCCAGCAGCAGCGCACCCAGTGCCACCAGACACCTGAGCCCGCGCGCGGATGCGATGTTCACTTGCTGCCCCCCGCGGCCTTGGCGTCCACGCCCAAGGTGGCGAGCTTCACCGCCACGATCTGCCGGTAATCGGCCCGGGCATCGAGCCCGTTCCAGGCCTTTTGGTACTGCTCACGGGCCTTGTCCAGTTGGCCCTGTTGCATCGCGATATCGCCCAGACGGTCGGCGACCATCGGTCGGAAGGCCGGTGCCACCTCGACGCTCAGCCATTCACGTGCCTTGTCGTAGGCCTTGGCCTGCAGGGCCAGCGAAGCCAGTCGAAGACGCGCCAGGGCCACCAGGCCTGCATCATCGGCCTTCTGGGTCACCCAGGTGAGTGCCTTCTCGGCCTTGTCCGATTCGTTTTGGTCGGCCAGCACTTTGGCGGCCAACAGCGCTGCGTGGTGCGCAGCCGTGGTCGAACCAAATTTGTCCTGGATGTCGGCCACCGCACGCTCGAGCAAGGCCACATCGCCGCGCTGCGCGGCTTGCTCGACCGTGTCATACAGCACAGTGGCCTGACTGGCCTGGCGGTTTTGCCAGTACTGCCAGCCATTCCAGGCCGCGAACGCGCCCAGCACAGCGATCAGCACCCAGCTGATGAGATTGCCCCAGCGATTCCAAAAGTGTTTGAGCTGGTCAAGCTGTTCCTGTTCTTCGAGGTCGAGTGCGGAGGCCATGGCTGGAGATGTCAAGAAAAAGTAATACGTCAGGATTGTAGGCGC
>JACCDO012121920.1_pt1 | contig 20272 bp, 17 predicted proteins | sample 7446101 | NCBI WGS metagenome assembly JACCDO01 (sample SAMN15323440, study PRJNA562643) | freshwater metagenome | isolation source: river surface water | place: USA:Blue River Watershed | collected 2017-08-16
CTATGATTTGTATATGTCATCATTAGATAGTCATTATTATTATAAGGATTTTATAAAAACATTTGATTCCAAAGAAAAAATGAATCAATTTAGTGAAAAATTTATTTCTAATTTCTTTAAAAATGTATTATAATATTCATATATTTTATTTAATCATCTTATCTGGAGAATAAGCATGCATAATTAAAATAATATGTTGTTTTGTTGGTAGTCCTTTAAATTTACCCTCTGTGTAATATAATGGCGTATGTCCGTGTTTTATTTGTCCCATTCTTGAATTAAGAAAACTAATGCGATATGAATAATAGTCCTGACCATCAGGTTTATTTTTTCTGACTGGAATATATTGTAATTTATTAGCTTTACCACCAACTTCTTTATACATTGCTAAAAATCCTTTATCAGTCCTAGTTCCTTTTTTTAATCCACGTGCTACTTCACTAACACCATATAATTCTGCTATTTTTTCATATTTAGCAATTGTTTTTAAACTAAGCCATGGATATTTTTTATCTTCTGATGCTTTTAATTTAGTATAATCTTTTAACCATTTTTTAAATACAACCATTGCTTTCTTCATATCATCTGTAATATGCGGATGATATTTTGCTCTATTATACATTGTATTGATTACATCAAATTGATAACGAAGAGAACGTTTTGAAATTAAATTAATAGTATGATTAGCCGTATTACTATCCTTAAATCCAGTATTTTTTAAAGATTTATCTGGATGTAGATCATTATATAGCTCACCTTTTGGCATTAAATAATAGTAGAATATAAAATAAAATGTTTTTACTTTTTGATCTTAAGAATATCAATATAATCGTCCAAAAGATTAATAGTCATTTTTGTTTGGTTGGCTTGCTGTAATTTGATAAAATCAGGTGACAAGGATTTTGAAAAAGACCATAATTCAATATGAAAACCATCATAATAAATAGCATAGTTTAGCATCTCAGGTAAAGACATAAGTCCTTTATATGGAATAGAACCATCTCCTGATACTAAAATGATAGTCTTTACATGGTCACTACGTTTTCTATAAACAATCCCTGTAATAGTTGATTGAACTGCACAATTTATAACTGATATATTTGAAGGCATTTCATTACAAACAAATCCGTGTCTATAATCAAATTTTGTCCATATATTTTTCAAATACTCAACTTCTTTTATTGATTTACCCAATCCAAATATTGCCTTGAATTCGATATTACGACCGGCTTCAATTATTCTAACCATTCTTTCAATATCTAAATTGTCAATTGAAAGAATAGAACCTTCTAGAAAAGATGGCCAATGTATAACAATACTAGGATTATGCATAGGCATCATTTCATACAGTGTTTGTCGTTTTGGAAATGCCGGGTCTGGTATTATAGTTTGAGCAACTTGAGCAACTTGAGCAACTTGAGCAACTTGAGCAACTTGAGCAACTTGAGCAACTTGAGCAACTTGAGAAACTTGAGCAACAGGAGCAACTTGAGCTGCATTTGTATCCTTTTTATCCTTAGCAAGCTTTTGTGCCCACATATCTTTAACTGTTTGAGAAACTGGAACAACCCTTGAAGCCCATGTAGGCTTTGGATAAGTTCTATTCGTATCTTGTGTTGGCGTCTGTGATGTTAATCCAGAATTAAGAGGTGTTTTATTGATAGGAGTATAATTAACTGCCATCAAAATCAAATTAAAATAATATTATGTATATAAAAAAATATTCAATTTTTATTATTATATATTGATTTATTTCAAGTTTATAAATTATATTTTATATTCACCTACGCTAATAACTTTATTATATAGTTTATTGTATAAATCTTTATGTTTATCCTTATTTAATTTTGATAACATTTCTAAATCTTCAATAACAGTATTTTCATAAAATATATCTTCTTTTAATAATTTAATAACATTTTCATTATTATTAATTGTATTGTATATCATATTCTCATTTCTAAAATTATCATATTTAATCTTACATAATGTTGGTTTTAATAATAACTTTATAATATTATTATAATAATTATTAGTAGGATAATTATTAATTACTAAGTTTATTTTCATCTCTGCTTCAGCACATAATTTATCAATACAATAATCTCTTATTTCAACCGGAATATCATTATTACCTTTAGTATTATGATACCAAATAACACTCTCTGCTAAATAGATATTAGATAAAATATCCGCCATATGACCTGAAATCATTTGATCTGATTTAATTTTACCACCCATTAAAGCAACAAAGTTAACTAAATTCGCATATTTTTTAACTAAATTTTCTAATCTACTAAATCTATTATTATTATTAATAAATAAATTAGAAAAATATAATTTAGTGCAAAATAACACCATACTATTAAATTCTTTTTTAAATTTATTCAAATCATTTGTTTGAATAGCATCAAATATACTATAAATATATGGATGACTTTTATTTAGTCCTTGTCCGAAAATAATTAAACTACGTGTTAATGTATTTGAACCTTCAACTGTTATACCAATTGGACTTGAATTATAAAATTTAGTAAAGAAATTATTTGGACCTACGCAAATTGCACTACCTGCATATATATCCATACCATTTAATAATACTTTACGTGCTCTTTCCGTTGTTTGTTGTTTCATAATAGCTGTTAATACTGATGGAACTGCACCACTATCTAAAATATGAGATGTAAAAGCGACAGATGATTGAATAACCCATGTATTATAAAACATTTCTAAGAATTTTTCACGAACACCTTGCATATTTCCAATTTCTATTTTAAATTGCTCTCTATGTTTAATATAATTATATATGCCATACGTAATTGCTTTGGATGTTCCATTAGCACTTGCAGGTAAACTAACTCCACGTCCAACAGCTAAACATTCCATTAACATTTGCCAACCATTGCCTGCCATTTTTTCTCCACCAATAATTTGTTCTAAATCAATTTGAATTTTACCTTTTAATGTTCCATTTGGAAACCCAGCATTATTTGGATTATGATAAGTTTCTTTAATTAATCCAGGATGATTCTTATCAATTAATGCTAAAGAAATACCGGTTCCACTGGGGGAACCGTTCCCCCCTGTTTTTAATAAATTATCAGGGTCTTTTAAATTAAATGCAATACCTATTAAATCAGCTATTGGTGCTAAAGTAATATATCTTTTATTTAATTCTATTTCAATATATCTATTTTCACCAATTTTTTTTACAATACCAACATCAATATTACCAGTTGCATCACTACCATTATGAGGTCCAGTTAATCCAAAACATGGGATTAATTTACCAGATGCCAATTTAGGTAAATACATATTTTTTTGTTTTTCAGTTCCATAATGTTGTAATAATTCACCAGGACCTAATGAATTAGGAACCATAGTTACAACAGCAATTGATGGATTATAGGAAGCCATCATTGTAAGAATTTTTGATTGGGTCGAGATAGATAATCTATTACCATCAAACTTATTATCAATTATCATTCCTAAAAATCCCATATTTCCTAATTCTTCCATTAAATTATTAATATTAATTTTATTATTTAATGGATAAACATTTGATTCTCCATATTTTTGTAAAATAAGTTTTGTCTTTTCAATCATATCACAACTATGATTATCATCACTCTGATTATTATCATTCTGATTTTTTTTTAGTTTATTATAATTAATTTTACCACTAAATATATCTCTATCAATACTAACACCTCCTGATTTAAGAGCAATTAATTCAGTTTGAGATATTTTTGGAATTATTTTTTTTACATTATTAAATAATCTTGAATACATATTATTATTAATTAAAAATAACAGTTTAAATAAAATAAATTTATTATGAAATAAATATTTTATATTCAATAATAATTTATGTAATATATATAATATATATTATATATGTCTAATTATAATAAATATTTAAAATATAAAACAAAATATTTAAATTTATTAGAAAATATTAAAAACCAAAAAGGTGGTATACTAGTAGATTTACCTTTGGAAATTATATATAGAATAATGAAACAAATGGACGATGATGATAAAATTAACACAGCAATATCATTACATGAATTATACCCAGATATTGTATATCCAATTAGTTTGACAAATAAGTCTTTTAGCCAACTAATAACACCAGGACCAAAAGGTTGGTCATATGCACAAAAATTTAGAATAGCTAATTTAGAAATAGAAGAATTAGATAATTTAAGACAGTTATTATATATTAATCCACGAAATAGATTATCATTAAGAAGTTTAACATTTGGTAGATATTTTAACCAACCATTAGGGAATTCTTTAGCATCATTAACATCGTTAACTCATTTAACATTTGGTATGAGTTTTAATCAACCATTAGGGAACTCTTTAGCATCATTAACATCGTTAACCCATTTAACATTTGGTAGAAATTTTAACCAACCATTAGGGAACTCTTTAACATCATTAACATCGTTAACTTATTTAACATTTGGTATGAGTTTTAATCAACTATTAGGAGAATCTTTAGCTAATTTAACATCATTAACCCATTTAACATTTGATATTAGGTTTGATCAAGAATTAGGCGAATCTTTAGCTAATTTAACATCATTAACCAATTTAACATTTGGTAGAAATTTTAACCAAGAATTAGGAAATTCTTTAGCTAATTTAACATCGTTAACCCATTTAACATTTGACACTAATTTTAATCAACCATTAGGAAATTCTTTAGCTAATTTAACATCGTTAACCCATTTAACATTTGGCATTATTTTTAATCAACCATTAGGAAATTCTTTAGCATCATTAACATCATTAACACATTTAACATTTGGTGAGTTATTTGACCAACCATTAGGAAATTCTTTAGCTAATTTAACATCATTAACACATTTAACATTTGGTAGGTTTTTTAACCAACCATTAGGAGAATGTTTATTATCATTAACATCATTAACTCATTTAACATTTGGTGGTGATTTTGAACAAGAATTAGGCGAATCTTTAGATAATTTAACATCATTAACACATTTAACATTTGGTGAGTTATTTGACCAACCATTAGGAAATTCTTTAGTTAATTTAACATCATTAACCCATTTAACATTTGGTGATTTATTTGACCAAGAATTAGGAAATTCTTTAGCATCATTAACATCATTAACCCATTTAACATTTGGTAGAAATTTTAACCAAGAATTAGGAAATTCTTTAGCATCATTAACATCGTTAACTCAATTAACATTTGGTAGAAATTTTAACATACCATTAGGGAACTCTTTAGCATCATTAACATCGTTAACTCATTTAACATTTGGTAGAAATTTTAACATACCATTAGGGAACTCTTTATCATCATTAACATCGTTAACTCATTTAACATTTGATGGGTTTAACGAACGATTAGGTGAATCTTTAGCATCATTAAGATCATTAACTCATTTAACACTTAAATATTTTAACAAACCATTAGGAAATTCTTTAGCATCATTAACATCATTAACTCATTTAACACTTAACTATTTTAACAAACCATTAGGAAATTCTTTAGCATCATTAACATCATTAACTCATTTAACATTAGATGATTTTGACCAACCATTAGGGGAATCTTTGGCATCATTAACATCATTAACCCATTTAAAATTTTTTAGATTTAACAAACCATTAGATAATTCTTTGGCATCATTAACATCATTAACCAATTTAACATTTTATGAGTTTAGAAAACCAATAGGTGATTCTTTAGCATCATTAACATCATTAACCCATTTAACATTTAGATATTTAAACGAACCAATATTTAATTATCCTTTAGATAATTTAATAGAACTTACTATAAGTAGAGACTATTCATTTATTGAAACAATACCACAAAATGTTAGAATTAACTATGTATAATAATTAAATCAACTGAGGGTTATTAACTATTGTTTTATTTAAAATAAAAAATATTTAAAATATAAAATAAAAAATATTTAAAATATAAAATATTTACATTACCTCAAAAAAAATAAATTTTTTGAAATTAATATTATTAATATAAATATTTTTATTATTATTACAAGTACCACAATGGTCTTCATTTGATAAATCTATTTTTTTATTAATTGTTTTTTCACAATAATCAATTTTCCAACGACCTAATAAAACATTTGATTGGTTAGACCTAAGAGAAGACTGTAAGTCATGTTTAAAGTTTTTTAATTTAGCAATTACTAACCCTGCCGAAAGCTTGTTTATCATTATAATTATATAATTTAAATAATTAATTATTAAATCAATTTTTATAGAATTAAATATTTATGATTATTTATGAGTTTGGATTTAATTCCGTTGTACCAATTCAGTATTATGAATATTATGAATATTATTATTCTCCAACTTGAGATTAATAATATGCTCCTTCTTTGGTATTAAATCTAGCAATCCATGGCCAACCATAATAATTATCTTATTATGATTATTGTATTCAGCCAAAGTATTAATAACACGACTAAGCCATCCACCGCCCTCTGGAACATCTGGTGTTTCCTCAGTGCTAAGTTCAGATAAAATTTCATCCAATAATAAGATGGATGCATTAGATGTCAATACAATATAGATAAACATCCGTTTCTTTTGTCCTCCAGACATTTCAACTGTATCCTTACCTTTGGAATTTAATAATTCTTTTAGACCTAATCGTTCTTCAAGCCATTCATCTCGACCTTTATAATCCATAATTTCTTCTCGTGTGAATTGTGGAGTATATTCTGATGCTTGAACAATATGAAAGACACTTGACATGATATCTTTAAATGCCAAATTTTTTCTATTAATAGCACCAAAATATACATCACCGCTAAACAGATTTGATGTAAACATGCGAAGAAGAGTAGATTTACCAATACCATTTGGAGCCTCTAAATAATAGAACTTGTTACGATGAAATGTGTATGTTAGGTTAAAAATTTTTTGTGTTTTATTAGACTGATATAAATCTTCATAATAACCAAATGATGCATTCATAAAATCAACAGTATCTATCAAACCAATTGGGACTATATTGGTATTGTATAATTTATGGCTCTCAAGACATTCCATCAAATTAATAAACTCATCGTAGTAAGAGTAATACTTGAATGACTTGAGATTATCAGCTAAACAACCTAACATCCAACTAATATTACTAAAATAGTGTATTTGACTAATGTTTTTGTTAACTAATGAAATGAAGGTAATAATCAAATTGGTAATCAAAACAACATATTTTTGCTTATTTTGTTGTACTTCAATCTTCTTGGTTTTATTGATTTCAAATTCAGTATCAAGAGAACATCCCATAGCTAGTTTAGTTTTTACATAAGATGAATCATCAAATTTTGTTATCGACTTGGCACCTGGTTTTGTATTTTCATACAATTTTTCATCAGTAAGATATGCTAGTAGACAAACCATACTAATACAGAAGAAGATAAATATAAACCTTATAGGATATCCATTATAATCATCCATAAAGTAGATGGAAATAGTAAAACTAACAAATGAATTCCACAACATAGGAATTATAAATAGAAAATCACGTAACTTAGATGTATCTAACATGAGGTCTTTGAATTGCTTTTGGTTGATACCTGGAATAGGAACCCCACATTGAACTTTAGCCATTTCAAGCCTCAGTTTTAATGTTTCACTCATAATACGAATTTGACGATAAGTTACATTATTGATAACAATAATATTGATATAGTCAAATAGTAATTTATAAATGATACACATCATAATATCAACATCAGTCTGAGCAAATAATTTATTAATTTGGATGTTCATATAAGATGCAACAATAGGCATCAAAATAAGACCTATCCGTGAGATGAAAGGTAAAAGCATCAATATATTGTAAATCATATGTATACACTTAATTGGTATAAATATATTAGTGAGCCAATTGTAAATGGAAAGCATACACAATTATTAAATTAGAGTTAAATAAAATATTATCAATTTTTATATATAAATCAAAGATGTTTGCATACATGGCTACTAAAACAATTTACTGTTCAAACTTACGCTTTCTAATGCGAAGAGTCAATAACTTGTCCAGGTCACCTCCTGATTTACTAAATACAGTGCATTTGTCAATGTCAAAAATGTTATTCGCATTTAATGTGGATGCTACTTGGACAAAATAAGGTAACTCGTCCAAATTATGCGGGATGGACAAAATAAAGTATCTAGCATAATAATAACCAACAATTGGATAAAGTGCTTTGAATGTCAACAATAAATCTTCTGGTAATTCAGTACGAGAAGATGCATACCAATCTGCGTCTTTTTCTTTTACACCGCAAACTAATGCTCCAATATAAATTCGTAATCTGTTGTATGTGAGGTGAGGTAATGTTCTTTCAGGACGCCCTCCCAACATTTTAACATAATTAATTATATGTAAATATTTATCAACATCAAAAGAAGGATTGTTGATGAAAAAATAATTAATAGTTGATAGATTATGATGATTTAATCCTGGAAGAACTAATGGTTCATTTAAGATAATCACTAACAATTTATTGAACACGACACTATCTGCAAATTTGACAAAATATAACAGATTCCCGTCAATTTTAAAATCTTTCGGACAGAATACCTTTAATAATGCATAACGAATGCTTGTATTATAAAGGGTTTTTGGTTGTGGAATAATACCGCCATCTATCATTACTTGCACATAATTGCGAAGAGTTGAAGCAGGGTCAATACTATTCTTAATTGCGAGATTGTTTTTATAATGATTGTCAAAAGCATTTGAACTAGCGAACTTAAAAATGTTCATTATGCAAATAAATTTGACTCTGTCTTCCAAAACAGAGCTTGATCTTGGTTTGATTGCAAATGGTAGTTTTTCTTCAATATTACTAAATGTTTTTTTGAAATGCAATGTTAATGAATCTGAATGCGATAAGATAATTTTTAGAAATGTCTTATTGCAATACATAAAGTTATACAAATCAATTGGACTCAAAAACGTTAATACCATCTGCCAAATTTCAGATGGTATCTCGTAAAAATCACAATCTGATAACAAGACACGCTTAAAATCATCAGACAAAGACGTAATTATATTTTGAATGCTACAGAGAGACATACAGATAAACATAAATATAAGAGGTATAGTATTAATAATTTATTTCAATTTTTCTGATTAAAATTTAACTTTGTTAAATTTTAATTAGAACTATAGTAATTGTTTCGACGTCTATATTAATGACGTCCGGAATTATTTCATTTTTTTATCCTCTATATATAAATTTTTTAATAAATATTTAATTCTTGTTTTAATTGTAAGTATTTTTCTTTATATTTTAAATATTTATTTTTAATCTCTGAACATTGAGATTTTAATTTGACAGGATCTTCAGTAAATGCACCATCATTTATACATTTCCATGCAACATTAGGAAATTGTTGTTTTCTGAGTTCGTCAATTAATGTTTTAAAACTAGTTTCAACTGCTGAATATGTCTCTTTTAAATAAGGAACATCAACTATTCTACCAGATGTTTCGGAACGTGATGTTGCTCTTTGAATTGCTGTTTCTACTTTTTGAACAGTAACATAATAAATCTCAATATCATAAGGTAGCTTTCTTTCTTTAATCATATTTAATAATTTTAATATCACTGTTAATGTTTTACCAGTTGTATCATAAACAAAATCAAACTTTTCACCAAGTACTCTTTCTAATATTAAGTTCATTAAAATATAATTTGCTTCTTTAAAACAAAGTGATCCATTAGCACATTCAGTAACAGATTGATTTTTATCTTTACCATAACTAGTACATTTTATATTTTCAGGTAATAATTCAGCTATTTCATCACCACTAAGAAGCACAACAGTTGGTTTCATAATAACCTTATGTATATATGTTGATTTACCTGTTCCAGGTGGACCCATTAAAATAGTGAATTTGGCATTTCTACCAGTAGGAGGTTTTTTACCAGAAAAAAACTTTTCAACTATGGTTTTATGTAAAGCAGCTCTTGAAGCAAATTTTGCTATATCTTCTGGTGTTAAATTATTCAAATCTTTAATATCTTGACCAGGACATGTAAAAGCTTTAAGGTCATTATCTGGTGGAGCTAAAGTTGTAACACTTACAAATGTTTTTTTTACTGCAGCCATTATTATATAAATACTAAGAATAAAAATTTTTATATTAAATTTAATTCTTTTTTTAAATCTAAATATTTTTGTTTATATTTTAAATATTTATTTTTTACTTCTGTACACTGGGATTTTAATTTTATAGGATCTTCAGTGAATGCACCATCATTTAAACATTTAAATGCAACCTTAGTAAAACCTAATTTTTTAATTTCTTCATTTAAATCTTTAAAATTACCATCTATTACTGCAAATGTCTCACGTAAATAAGACTCACTTACTATTCTACCAGTTATTTTAGAACGCTTCATTGCTCTTTCAATTGCTGTTTCTACTTTACCTACATTAACATAATAAATTTCAATATCATAATTTAAACCTTTTGTTTTAATTATATTTAACATTTTTAATATAATTGCTAATGTTTTACCAGTTGTATCATAAACAAAATCAAACTTTTCACGAAGCACTCTTTCTAATAGTAAGTTCATAAAAATATAAGTAGTTTCTTGGCGACAAAGTGAACCATTAGCACATTCAGTAACAGATTGATTTTTATCTTTACCATAATTAGTACATTTTATATTTTCAGGTAATAATTCTCCTATTTCATCACCACTAAGAAGTACAACAGTTGGTTTCATAATAACCTTATGTATATATGTTGATTTACCTGTTCCAGGTGTACCCATCAAAATAGTAAATTTAGGATTTCTACCAGTAGGAGGTGCTTTACCTGAAAAAAAATGATTAACTATACTTTTATGTAAATCAGCTCTTGAAGCAAATTTTGCTATATCTTCTGGTGTTAAAGCATTAATATCTTTAATATCTTGACCAGGACATGTAAAAGTTTTAATATCATTATCTGGAGGAGTTAAATCTTTAAGATTTACAAATACTTTTTGTATTGCAGCCATAATTATATATAAATACTAAGAATAAAAATTTATTTTAATATTTATAATATTCAATCCAAAATATATTTAAATATCTCGCTTTAAAGCGAGATATTTATTCTTGTATTTCAAATATTTCTTTAAGAATATTTGGTTTTTGCTAACAATTGGTGTTCTACATACAGGGCATATTGTAAGTGATGGATTATTAGCACAATCATAACATAATAAATGACCACAATTTAATACAGTATTGCGTTCTTTAGATATACACACTGGACATGTAATTCTATCAATCAATGTAGAACTATATTCTTTATAAGATGCATCATCTTCTTCTGGAATTATTCTATCTCTAGCGCGTGCGGCAATAGCTTTTCTAATTTCTTCTGATATTTGTGTATTCATCGCAGTTTCATACGTTATGGCCATTTCTGCTAAAGATGATACGTTTGTATTTGTAGAAGTTCTTGCTTTATTTAGTATATTAATAATATATTGTTTCAATCTATTATATGATGTTATGAGCTTCTGGAGTTTATCTTCATATCTTCTTAGTTGAACAAAATTATTAATAGTTTGATTCTCTAATAAATAATTATGTAATCTTTCTAATAAATATTTTCCATATAATATTCTAAATGTATATATTTTATGTATTAATAATCTTAATTCATTTATTATATGAAATGTTAAAAAATCATCTGTTATAGGTAAGTCGATTGATATATTAAAATTATTAAGAGTTAATACAATGTTCGTAATTTCCATGTTAATATAACCATTAATAGAAGATATATTATGAAATAGAGTATCGTGATTATAAAATATATTATCTATAATATGAATATTTATAAAATTATTAGTATCATGATTATAATTTGCTCTATTAAGTGCAATTCTTCTAGTAACTTCATTATAATCTAAAATACGTCTTTCAATATCAGCTCTTTCTGCAGCTGTTCTTGTTATGACAGCTCTTTCTTCTGCTTCTCTTTCAGCTGTAGCTTTTTCTGCAGCAATTCTTTCTTCAGATGCTCTAGTTTGTGCAAGGGTTTCTTCTCTAATATCACTTGCTTCATTTTCGTCTATAATTGCGATATTATCTGTTACTCTAACTAGTGCATTATTTATATGGTCTCTCAATAAATTAAAGGAACGTGTTAATCTTATAAGTTTATCATCTTGTTGATTAAAACTATATAAATTAGCCAAATTAATAGTATTTTGTTCTAAATATTGTTGTAATCTATTTCTTAAAAATTGCACATGATGAACTGTATTTGTTTCTTCTAATAATGTTCTAAGATATTGTATTATTTGAAGCGATGGTTCACCATCTATATTTATAGTATAAAATCTCCTTGTAATATTTAGAAGACTTCTAGTAATAAGTGTAATATTTGTATTGATATCATTATATACATTATCTGGTCTTAAAAATATATTATTTAGGGTATCAAAATTTATATTCATATTATAATATATTATAAAAATTGATAAAATTTATTTAAAATATTAAAGAAATATTAAATAATGTTCAAACCGATTAATGCAGTAGTAGGTCATGTCGATGTTGGAAAAACATCCTTTTTAGATTATTTTTCTAACACTAAAACTAAAGAAGTTAATAATATTACTCAAGAAATTAGAGTATCAGAATATTCTTCTCAAGAAATTAAAGACAAATTTGTGATTGATAGTTTTGTTAAAAATTTTAATCTAGATGGTATTGTTTTTATTGATACACCAGGGCATGATTATTTCAAATCTCAACGCGAAGTAACTACACAAATATCTCATATGACTATTCTTATTATTGATGTAGTTCATGGTATTAATCAAACCCATATTGAAGTTATTAAATATTTTAAAATGCATAAAATAGATTTTATTATTGCATTGAATAAAATAGATAGTATTTCTGAGTGGAAATCAATTAAAGATGCTTATCTTAAAAATACATTTCAAAATCAATCAAAATTAGTAATGAAACGGCTTACAGATTATATGAATAATATTATTTGTCAATTAGCTGAACAAGAAATTAATGCGGCACCATATTATGCTAATAGTGATTATAAAACATTCACATCAATTGTTCCAATTTCTGCGAAAACAGGAGAAGGTATGATGGATATTATGATTTTATTATCTAAACTATTAACAAAAAAACATAGTCAATTAATTAAAAATGCTACTTATAATAATATTAATGGTTATTTATTAGATTCGACTAATGGGACATATGGCAAAGGTTATAAATATATTCATACTAATAATAACTTTAGTTGTAATAATAACTTGATTAATATTGCAAATAAAGAATCATCACACATTAAACATATTATAACTGGTTCCCGTCCTGGATGTAATCCAACAAAAATTAATGAAATAACTGAACCAGGTGTGTATACTTTAATTTTAGATAAAACATGTTATGATTGCGGTGATATTGTTATTAATGAAATAGATAGTTCAAAAACAAACTTTGATAGTTTACAAGAATGCAATATATTAACACTTGATAGTGTTGCAGATAATTATGACGAAACTGAAATAATTAAAACAATTAATAAAGATATTATTGAATTAGATAAAAATGGCATTGGTATTATAACTATTTCAAAATCCATGGAACGACCATTAAGATATATGTTTTCTGAAATGAATGTCCCGGTATCTTTAATTTCAAATGAACATTTATCTAAGACACATTTGATTAAAGTAGCCAATAATAACAAAACTAGAGATGTTTTAGATAATATTAAATATCAAAATTATCGCGTAATTGTTATTTTTGATCCTACAAATTATTCTACGAATCATTCTAATATGGAAAATAAATTAATGACTAGTGAAATTAAAGATTTTGCAAAACAAAATAATATTGAGTTATTATTTGATAATACAATTTATAAACTGAAAACAAAATATATTAATTATACAAAAAGTATAACTAATAAAATTAAAGCAGAATATGGACATTTAGCAGAAGTAAAATTAGAAATATTATCTCAATTCATTTTCATGAAAACAACACCTCTTTTATTTGGAGTAAAAGTTAAACATGGAGAATTAAAACTTAATACTATTTTAGCTGCATATAAAGATGGTAAACAAGTTTTATTAGGTAAAGTAATTTCAATTCAACATGAAAAAGATACACGTGAGAAAGCGAAAGTAAATGAACAGGTATGTATAAAAGTAGCATTAACTACTGGTAAAGTTGTGTATAAAGTAGATTTTGATGAAACATTTGAAGTGAAAACATATTTAGACAAAGATGATGTTAAAATCTATAATAAATTTAAGAATGAGATTGAATCCAAAGATTAATTTAATATTATTCATGTGTTCTAGCAGATTTTTCTCGTATACATGAAAATTCTATTTCAGAATGTTGCATTAATAAACATAAATGATTATAAAAATGAGCATGCATTTCTGTATCCATACATTCCATTTCAAATTGAGTGACTACCCAACCAGAATTATCATTAAAATCATCTAAATGATTAAAATATAAATAACCAAAATTGAATTTAATAAAAAATTTTGTTTCATCAAAGAAATTATCTTCATCAATATCTGAACCTTCACAATATTCATTTATTATAAAATGATATTTATTAGTATAATAAAAATCAAGAGCTTCTATATTATCATGAATATATAGATAATTATTATAAGTAAATTTAAACTGTCTACAATATTGAGTAATATATGCTAATTGATAAGTTTTTAGAAGTTCTGTTTTACTACGGTCTATCTTATTAATCATATTACTTAAATATTCTAATTGTTCTGTAGCTTCTGTATAAATTTTTTTAATGAATATATTTGGGTTTGGTATTTTATTTATATTTTTATATAAACATAATATTTGTTTTTTAATAATTTTAAATTGTGTTTTATAATCCTCATCAAAATCTTCAATTTTAGCATCTTCATTATATCCCATATATTTTTTAATTAAATGATTACATAATTTTTCATCTGAATGATAATCTGTTATATATTCCCCATTAAAATGTTTTTCATGAAAATTTGTTTTATAAGGAATTTCTATCTTTATTAAATTTGCTTTAACATTACAATTTTTATATTTTGATTTATTATATATAATTTTATTTGTTAATATATATTCATAATCTTTTTGCTTTTCTACATAATAAGGGTTTAATCCATAATATATATCATGATAATGACAGAATTTTATAATTAATGGATGTTCTTCTTCTATGTTATATATATCATTAATATCATCATGTTCGTTATATTCTCCCATAAGAAGTTCATCATAATATTTTAACATAATTTTTTTTGAATATTTTTGAATATGTTTGCTAATAAAAATACCTAATCTTTCATTTTCATCAAATTTATATAATTTAAGAATAAGATTATTATCTTTCAAAAAATCTTCTTTATTAAATTTATTATTATTTATAATAATATTATTGGTTTCTTCATTAATAATAACATCAAATTTATAATTAGGATTTATATTTGAAATCTCTCCTATATATTCAATATTTATAATATCATTTGGATTATATATATAATTTAACCAAAGTGTAAAATATTCTAATATTTCATTTTTTTTAATATTATATTTTGTTTGAAAAATTTGTAAATTATTTTTACAAAATGAAAAAATACAATTAACTGTTTTTTCATTGTGTTCCAATAATTTTATAGTTGCTGAAAATAAAAACATTACTTATTATAATTAATAAAAGTATATAATTAAATCAATTTTTTTATTTTAGATATAAGAAATAATTTTTGCTTTTGCGTTAAATTTCTGACCTCCGGTCTGGAAATGAATGATAACCTTCGGTTGTGAATAGAAATAAAATAAATTAATTCATATTAATCTATAATAGTGTGCAATAAATAAATGAAATGTTATTCTAAGAATGCGGATGCGGCTGCGAGTATAGCTCCATATACTCGTCTACAGTAATACCACCAGGTGGTGGCTGATAGTGCGGAGGCGGTGCTTTATATTCATACTCAGGCCGCAGCTTTGGTGGAGCCCGCGGAACCTCCTGTGATACGTGATGCGCATATTGAGGATTTAATCGCGGTGGAGGTACAGCCGATGTCTGATGATGTGCATACTTTGGCGTGTTCATCCGCGGCATATGCGGTTGAGCCTGGTGTGCAGCATATTGTTGCTGCTGATGCGATTGCGCCTGTGGCTGCGGAAAGAACTGCTGCTGCGCATGCTGGTAGAACGGCTGCGGATGCGGATGAGCCTGGTAGAAAGGTTGTGGTTGCGGCGGAGTCTGCGGTGGCATGGGCGGCCGTTGCTGATACGCCTGCGGCTTGGGCGGAGTCTGCGGTGGCATGGGCGGCCGTTGCTGATACGCCTGCGGCTGGGGCGGAGTCTGCGGTGGCGGCTGCGGTGGTGGCTGCGGTGGTGGCTGTGGTGGCGGCTGCGGTGGTGGCTGCGGTGTTCGTTGCGGAGGCGGTGGTGCTGGTGTTGGCGGCGGCTGTGGTTTAGGCATACCGACAATTTCTGGTGCGACGATAATAAATACGTCATATACTTCCTTCAGCACTTTCATCATCAACTCATAATTTTTCAGACTCATCGTGAATTTCCCACGAGATTGTTTGCACAAAAAGCGAAAATTTATATAAATAGCCAAGCCGAGTTGTCCATAGTTTTGCTTCATTGACTCGATAGGGCTTATCATGATGTTGAGATCACTTCCTTCTAGAACATACTCTTCTGTTTCAGACTCCTGGATTTTCTTCATTAGTCCAATAATCGTAGCTAGTTCTGTAATAAAGCTTCTCTTAGCGGAAAAGGCAAGGTTAAAGATTAAATTAGGCAAGTCTGCCAAGTTAAGCCCAATAAACACTGGATTAGCAAATAAATCATCACTTGATGACATATTTAGACAAAAATATATACAATAAGTATATATAAATTATTTCAATTTTTATATATATGAGTAATCCAAAGATGTTGGCAACTAACACATATAATCTATATAAAGAAAAAATTATAAAATATTAATAGAGATGGTAAATACACCTGTTATATTTGAAACACATTATGAATTTTTATATAAAAGAACTGATATGTATATTAAAATTAGTGAAAGTATTAAAACATATATAATTAATGATAATTATGAATATGGACATATGAAATATATTGGATTAACCCCAACACAAAAAATACATATTAGTAATTTATTAAATATTTTACTAAAAGAATTTACACAAAATAAATGTAATGAATGGTGTGATACAATTTCTTCACACATAGTATATGGAATAGAGGGATTTATAATTGGACTATTGAATATTAATAAAATAAAAACATTAACTGCTGAAGAATTATCACAAATGATAATTAGTAGTATTACATATCAATTGGGAAATTGTAATCATTGTGATAATTTATTAGCAGAAGTTGTAAAAATAAATGAAAATTATGATAGCAATTAATGTATTCATTTAATGTTATTGATTCAATATAATTGATTCAATATAATTGATTCAATATAATTGATTCAATATAATTGTTTTTTGAATGAGTTCTTTTTTAATTATTTTCATGCGTTGTTTGCTCATTGAAATGTAATCCAGTTCATATCCGGAACCTGTTAACATAAAATGGCTACAATAAATATAATTTATATATTTAGGTGGTTCAATACCCATATCCAATATTTTTTGAATCAATGGAAGACTATTTGGATTAAGTGCTAGGAGTGAAAAAGTTGTTTCATTTAAATTAGTAAATTGTTCAATTCTTTCTTCCCAATAAGAAATAGAATTTGGATTCATAAGAAGAGCATAATTATCAATTAAATGTTGATTCTTCATTAAGAAATCCATTGCATTTGGATTACGAGATAATTCATATCTACAAATTTTATCCAAATTCTGTGAAATAAGATGAATGGCATTTGGATTTTGTGAAAGTGCAAAAAAATCTACATTATCAATATGTTGTTCAAGAATATGAACTGCCATAGGATTTTTAGATAATCCTTTCCAATAAACTTTATCAAGATTACTCTCAATAATTTCAATTGCTGATGGATTAGCAGATATTTTTATCCAATTAATTTTATCTAGATGTTCTTTAAGAATTTGAATAGCAATATTACTTTCATTTGCAGACAAATCAAACCATGATATCTTTTCTGGATATTTCATAAGAAATTCTAAGATTGTTGGTATATTACTTTTACTCATGTTAGCCCAATTGAATGGGCTAAATAGATGTAATGATTGTTCAAGTAAAGGAGCAATATTAGGGTTAGTATTTAGAATTAGACCATCCAAATTAATATTTTGTGGATTCATTTTCATTAATCTAATTGCATATGGACTGGGATGTTTAGATAAATGATAACTGAAATTTTCATCATCACTTCTTGAAAGAAAATAATGAATGTTAACTGCATGTGGATTATAGATAAGTGTATTAAAATTCTCACTATCTAATATCGTAAATGAGTACGGAAAAGATTCAAATTCTTCTAATATTTTAGGAAATCTGTAAATAAGTCTAACAGAATTCATACAAAATTTAATAGATATTATTTTTTGTATTTATTTTTCAATTTTTAATAAAAAAAATTAAGGATTACTAATAAATACCTGGTCAGATGTCTTTCTATTGTAATAAACAATAACACCTGTAATTATAAAATTAAACAAGACGCTTGCTGAATGTAGAATGGTTGATACAATAAGATTGAATTTTAATACATCATAATTACGTTTTTCGTAGTTTTCTTCATTTGTAATATGATTATATGCTTCAATATAAGCAAAACTACGCGGAACCCATTCACATGTAAGAACAATAGTTGATATACAAATTTTAGTGCAAACATCTGGTTTATTAGTATTTTCAGAAATATTTATTTCAATTAAAAATAATCCAAATAAAAATAGTAATTCACATATCAAAAGTAAAATAGCATTTGTTGGTTGAGAATGTGAGAATTCTTGACATGTTTTCAGAATAACGATATCATTATATATAGATACTAAATATAATAATATCATAGAAGTGACCAGAACACAATTGAGCTTGTTATATTTATCAACAGACTTATCTGTCATATACAAAAACACTAAATAAATATAGACTATTAATAAAATAAAATTCAATTTTTTTACAAATATATAATTTTATATAAAATAATTATGAATAGCCTGCGATATATCTAAGTAGATCTTTGTTCAATATACGTTGCAATAAATCTTTAATTATTATATTTTCTCTTCTGTTTTTATTAAAATTCCATAAGTTATATCTACCACTTGGAACACTCGCTAATAATTTAGAAAGTGAGGTAAAAGATAAATATTTAATTTCATTCAAGCCACGTGTGTTAATATTCATTTGTCTTTGCATTTGTATAAAGCTACGTGATATATATCTTTCTTTTATAAATTCTACTAAGTTAATAGTACAATTAGGACCTGTTTCTCTATTTCTTCCACTAAATGATGAAGAATCAGAAAATTTAACATTATTATCTAAATAATTCATAATATTTGAATAACCATCTGTTAATGGTATTACTAATCCAGTTATAGAGCCTTCATTTAATAGTTGATCAATAATTCTAATGAAATCTCCTAATACACTAACATCAAAAATGTAAGAATATGCTGTGTGAGTACGACCAACACTTAAAATATAATATAATTCTGTATTTGTATTTAAAAACTCTCTAATTCTGGTAATAATATTCTGTTCAGGTTTAAAATTAAAAATTTCTTCAATTGTTTCTCTAACAACTGTATCCAGAGTCATTTCGTTTCTGTTACATCTGCCACCAAATGTATCAATTTTCAATTGCCCTTGTCTAGCAAAATGTGCGCCAAGTAACATTCTTATGTTTCTATCTCCTCCTTCTAATCTAGAAGAAGAACCTAAGAAAATACTACCATGGCCAGTATTTGTAATACTGCGATTAACTGTTCTTTTATATTCTGGAGTTTGGTTTGCTCTGCTTGATATGTCAATAATAATTTGTCCAACAAAACTGGACGTTATGTGACCACCTCTTTGATGATTCATTCAAAAGTATATACAATTCTAATAGAAAAAAAAATCAATTTTTATTATAATAATCTACTATTTTAAATTAATTTATATATATATATATATAATGGAAGAATATTATATAAAATATTTAAAATATAAGACTAAATATTTAGCTTTACAAGACTATTTAATTCAA
>JACCDO011855649.1_pt1 | contig 20264 bp, 22 predicted proteins | sample 7446101 | NCBI WGS metagenome assembly JACCDO01 (sample SAMN15323440, study PRJNA562643) | freshwater metagenome | isolation source: river surface water | place: USA:Blue River Watershed | collected 2017-08-16
AACAGAACCAAAGTATTTTTCAACATCATAATATAATGAACAAAAATATTTAGAAGATGAATTAATAGCAGATGCAAAACATTCAATTGATAATCCAAAATCTTCTTCCATTTGCTTATAAATATGTGGCAATACAGCCAATTGATGATTGTTAGAACTTAATAATTGATATCTAAATAAAATAGTCCATATAATTTCATCTAAATTATTATTAGACGAGAAATTGTCATGCATTATATTATATTGATTAATTGGTATCATAATATTATTAATAATATTTCCTAATTTATTACATTGAATTAATTTATTACAATTAATATGAAAAATATAAAAATCAATCTGTTTATTATTTCTATCAAAAGAATTTATAGTCTTTGTAATAGATATATCTATTGTTTTATTATATGTATTTAATTTATCTAATATATTTTCATAATATTTATACAAATCTTTAATGATATTTTTAATTTTTTCATCTACATTATTTATATTATGCAAAGAACTATAGTCTTTTAAAATTTTAATCAAAATTTGGTCATTATTTTTATAATTTGATGGGAAAAAAGGGTCATCTTTAAAATCATAATTTTGATAACATGTAAAAAACCATCCAGCTAATAAATTAGTAATTGTTCTAGTATAATTTTTTTTATGAGAAAATACATGTTCATTAAAATATGTTAAACAAGATTTAGTGAAATTTTTTAATAATTCGCAATATAATTCTCCTCTATATAATTCTTTCATAATATTAATTGTCTCATCGTGTTCAATTTTATTATATATAAATTCGTAATTATCTGTTTTAATATGGTGTTCCATTTAATTATATTAAAAATCTATTATTTAAAACAATAATAAAAATAAATATTATATACCATTCATAATGAATGTTCATATTTATTTATTATGTTATAATGAATCAATAATGTTGCCAAAAACTGTTAATTATTATAGAACAAGATTTCCTAAGAGTATTATTACCATTTATGACAATATGAGTAGCGACAATTCTGTTGAATTAGCAAAAAATTTAGGCTGCATAGTTCATACATTCAATACTAATAATATTAATAATGTTTTAATAAAGAGAGATATAGCTAATTCTTGTTGGCAATCTGTAAGAAAAGGATGGATAATAATGGCTGATATGGATGAATGGTTAGATATAACATATAATGATTTAATAAATGAATGTAGAGAAGGAACAACAATATTAAGTATACAAGGACATAATATGATAGGAGAAAGTAATAGTCCTGATTTAGATGATATAGATTTAAATAATATAAAAAAATATGTTATTCATAATCCCGAAAGTAAAAATATATGTTTTCTACGTCCTCATATTTGTAATATGAATTATAGTGTTGGTTCTCATATATGCAATCCACTAGGAATAGTTAAATATAGTTCAAAAGTATATATAAATAAACATATGGCATTTTTAGGTTTGCCATATATTATTAATAAAATAACAGAAAGATATAAAAGAAGTAAAGAAATGCAAAAACAAAACTATTCAATACATTACACAGATGATGTAAATAAAATAACAATGAAATATAATAATATGTTAAATAATTCTAAATAATCATTTTAACATCTAAATCTGTAATATTAATTTTCCGCAAGAATTCTTCAACTTTCTTAATTTTATCACCTTGAAGTTGAAGTCCTTTAACTTCTTTACCTTCATATTCAACCATTTTAATAGAACCATTACATCCAAAATCTTGTTTCATTTTTTTCAAATGAATTTTCATTTCTTCTTCAGGTATGTCCCAATTAACAATATATGTGTCTGCTTTACGACCTCGCGAAGAACCCATAATTGTAATTTTCTTCTTGTTAAGAAAGTTAGTCGACTCAAGACTTAAATTATTTATCTCCATATTGAAAAATGGATCCATGATACAATATATATTATGATATGTTTAAGTTAATATAATTTCAATTTTTCTAATAATAAAATGAAATTTTATTATTAGAACTGTTAATTGGTGTATATAGAAAAAATAAAATTTTTTCTATATCCCAATCAATTTTTATGATATTAAATATGCGCTGAGCGCATATTTAATATTATACTAATTATTATCTGTGTTGACGTCTGATAAAAATATTGAATAAATTTATTTATAAAGATATTTTTAATAATATTAATGAGCATTAACATTAATCCAAATACAAATGATCCTTCATATCGTTATAAAATGGAGAAACTAGTTATATCACAAACTGGTCGTGGTGGAAACTGTCATACAATATTGGAAAATATTATTAATATAAGTAATCAAATAAATACTACACCTGATATTTTATTAAATTATATTGGAAATGTATTAGGTTGTAATACAAATAAAACTCAACAAAATAATAATTATATTTATAATGTAAAAGGTCATTATACTATTGAAAAAATTCAAGAGATAATTTTCAATTTCATTACTTTTGCTACATTATGTAATAAATGCACAATACCAGAATTAACACCAGAAGTTATTAAAAATAATAAAGATTCTAAATTAAATATGAAATGTTCTGCTTGTGGGACTTTATATGAATTAATTGGAAATAATAAATATAATATAAAATTAGTTGAAAATATGATAAAATATTATACAATTAATCCATTTGTTGCAAAAAAAGGCAATATGGTTGTTAAACAAAAACAGTCTGATTTTTGTCCATTTTAAATTAATTATTTTATTTATGCAATCATTTGCGCTTTAATTGTAGGATAGCTATTATAATTTTCTAATTTATACTGAGTATAATTACTCTGTTCTACTTCCTCCAAACAAGTAAAGTCTGGAATTATTAATTTAGGTAAATTGTATGGAATTCTGGTTAATTGTTCTTTAACTGCATCTAAATGAGAATCATAAATATGACAATCTCCTAAAGTAATATGAACATTATCAGGTGTCATATTAACTAGTTTAGCTATAATATATAATAATAAAGTGGTAGATGCTATATTAAAAGGTAATCCTAAAAATAAATCTGCACTACGTTGATACATTTTTACAGATAGTTTATTACCAGAATTAGTCTTATTAACATAAAATTGTAAAATTAATGAATGACATGGGTATAATACACCTTCGTCAACCATTGCTGGATTAAAATCAGTCATTATTAAACGTCTACTGTTTGGATCTTTTTTAAGTGTTTCAATTATATTTTTAAATTGATCAATTGAATCAAATTTAGATTCATTATATGGTTTATTAAAAAATCTCCATTGATAACCATACATAGGTCCCATCATTCCTTCTTTATAATTTAATCCTAATTTATCTAAAAATTCTCTAGATGTATTACCTTTCCAAATATTAATACCTTTTTCCATTAATTTATTAGTATCAGTATCACCGCGAATGAAAAATAATAATTCTTCAATAATACCTTTTAGAAACATTTTTTTGGTTGTTAATAAAGGAAAATTATTTTCAACATTAAATACTAATTCTTTCCCAAATAAAGAATAAGTTATACCATTTCTAGTTTCTTTTTTGTTTCCATTTAACATAACATCATTTAATAATTTTAAATATTGATTCTCTATATTATTTTTTATAGTAAGTATATTTAATGTAAAACCATTTAAATTATCACTTGATATTATATTACATTCAGGTAATGTAAATTTGACATCACACTCATAATTAATTAAATTATTAATGCGACTATGATAAATAAAATGTAAATCAGGATGATATATAGCAGATGAATATAATTTTGCTCCACCAATAACCCATATTCTAGATGGGTCTGTTCCAACTAGTTTATATGATAATTGTAAGGCATCATTTAAATTTGAAATATAATAAATATTATTAATAGTATCATTATTAATATATTTTGATGTAATAATAATATTAATTCTATTATTAAGGTATCCTTTTTTTAAACTTTTCATAGTATTATATCCCATAATAACAACTTTATTTAATCCATTAATTGAAGATGTTAATGATTTAAATAATTGAATATCATCTGGTATATTCCATGGAATAGTATTATTCTTACCAATACCATCCATATTATCTGAAGCAAATATAATATTAAACATTAATATATTTAATATTGATTTTGTATATTTAAGTTAATTTGGCAAGAATGTTGTGTTTAATAATACCAGCTTTAAGTAAAATAAGATAAATGATAAATAATATAAATACTAAACCAATAAAATTACTAATATAATAGGCAATAGTGCAGTGGAAAGATGAATCATCTTCATCCTCACTATCTTCTTCATCCTCGCTATCTTTATCATCATCGCTATCTTTATCATTTTGGAATTTTTCAACAGTTAAAGGTGTTGGTATAGTAACATCAGTTGGTGGTTGATTTGGTGTAATCATATCCGCAGGCATAGCAGCAACTTCTTGAGCAACAGGTTGAGCAACTGGTTGAGCTACTGGTTCAGTAACCATTGGCATCTGTTGGTTAGATTCTAAACTAGCAGGTTGAATTATAACTGGTTCTGGTGTATTTAATTTGGAATAAGGAGCAGGTTCGTTTCTAATAGGACCAGCTGGTTCAACATTTAATGGTTTAGATGGTTCGTTTGATATTCCTTTTAACATGGATGTAACTAAAGCATCTAAATTTGAGTCTAATGGAAATGTGCTTTGCTTTCCTTCGGTAGTATCAATACTTAATAAAACGGATTTATTTACAGGACAATCTGAAGTTTGTGACATATATATTAATATACATAATAATATTATAATTATAATATTATTATAGTTAATTTTTTAATTAATTTTTTTTATATTTATCTGGTGGTGGTAAACGTGGGTTAAATTTTCTTTTTTCATATTTAGGCAATAAAATATTTTTTTTAATATTTTTATAATTAATATTATTTTGAATTTTTGAAGGTTCCTTCTTAGTAATAACATCAGACCATGATGTTGTTTTTGATAATGTTAATTGTCTAATACTATCCATATCATAATCTTCATCTTCTTCATCTTCTTCTTCACTTGGCGGAAAATCTCTATTAGGTTGATTTAATATATCAGTTTCATTATTTTCATCATCATCTTCATCATCTGACCAATTTTGTTTACTCATTATATTTAATATAATATTTTATTTTTATATATATAACTAAAATCTAAAATCATCCTCTAATTTTTTGGCCCATTCAAATCTAACAATTAATGCTTTATTAAATAATTTATCTTCTGGTATTTTATATTTTTTAATAAATGAAAAGATAATACGTGGGTCAATATAATTGTTTTTAGATGTTCCTAATGAAACATTTTTCATTTTAATTTTTGTTTCTTTATTTACTTTTAATGTAACTAATTTAGCATTGATTAGTTTCATTTTATCAGCATCCTTACATTTTCTTTTTCTTAATTTATATTTTTTAATTTTATCATCTATTCTTTTAACTGCTAGTTCTATATTACTTGATACATTTTTTTGATGATTACATAGTAAAGCAACTGCAGTATTTGCTTGATTAAAAACAGATATTAAATAATTAATTCTTTCTGATTCTGGCATTTTATCTAATATATTAGTATTAACTCTATCAAGTTCTTTTTGAAATAATATAGATGCATTGTATGTTCTCCATACTTTCGCAGTAAGTCCTTCCATCATATTATTTAAATAATTATTCAAACTAGCAGATGATATTTTATCAAATAAATCTGTTTTCCTGTTTTTATTTAAAATAAATAATTTAATATTTTGATAAGCAACTGGGTCGAGTTTAACTTTTTTACAATATCTAACAGAATCTTTACCTAAAAAATCTAATTTGATAGTATCATCAGAGCCAATAGTAATATGTTCAACTCTTAATGATGTTACTCCGACGGTATCTGCTTTTTCTTTTACATCTTTTGCTCCTCCAACTCTTAATGCTAAATTATCAATTAAATATAATGCAGTTGATAATTGTTTTTTAACTATATCATCACTTTTCATATCTTCATAATATTCAGCTCTAATAGTATTAACTTTCTTTTTTAATTTTCTAGCTAAATCAAATTTATCCATATCACTTTTTGATTTAAATACACTATCCATTGATGTAAAAACATATTTATTTTTTCCACTAATATTATCAACCCATGTTGCTAACCAAACAACTTCATTATTATGAATTATTTTTCCCCAATTTTTATTATGCGTTTCAGGATTAATAACATTTGGTTTTGGTATAGTCGCATCTTTACTAATATTTATAATAACATCTTCTGGATTAATTCTTTTTTTTACACATCCTAGTTTTGGATGATCACCGCGACCTAAAAATATACCAGGTGGTTCAATTTTATAATTTCCTACCTTCATTCTACCACCATTTACCATACAATACTTATATGGTTCTTCTAATTCATCATTTATTTTTTTTATATGTTCTTTCTCTTCTTTGCTCATATTAGATTTAGCTTCTTTTATTTTATCTAGATGTTTTTTAATATCAGTTACATCAACTTCGGTCATACTTTTAATTTCTTTAGATAAATGACTAGGTAACACTTTACGCCAATCATGTAAAAAATTTTTATTAAATCTATTTGAAATTTTTGGATTGGTAACATATTCTGTATTAATGTATCTTGCATATAATGTAATATATTCCTCTGCTAATCCTGATAATTGATATTTTTTATTATTAATAACAACTGGAATATTATGGGGTTCATATAATGGAGCAAACATTGGGCCATTATGATATAGTGTATTCCATTGTTGTCCTGCGCCGCCGAACATATAATTATATTTATTAATATATTTACTCATTTTTAATATTAATTTATATTATAAAAAATAATTCTAATATATAATATATATGCCACTTAAAAAATTACTAGAATCGCCGGTAGCTATTGGTATTATAGTAGTAGTAGTATTAATAATAATTTATATTTTGTTTTTCAATAATTCAGAATCAAAAAAAACAGACCAAACAGGAGACCAAGAAACAACCATTATAAATTCATCATCTAATAAAGTGACAATGACAAAATTTAAACCATCAAGGAGTGGTATAAATCAAAATATTAATTAATTATCTAGTTAATACTCTATTTAATTCAGGATTTATTTGTCTTCCACCTGGTATTTCGCAATCAAAGCATGGAACTCCGTGATGATATTTACTTGAGGCATCACAATCAAAACATTTTGACCGTGTATCAGATTTACTATATTTATACCAATATGATGGGATAACAGATGATGTAGTTACAACTTGTTTTTCATTTTGAAAAGTATCTTTACTCTTTTTAGTAAAAACAATTATAAGAATTATAGTAATAGTAATTAATAATATAGCTGCGCTAATTAACACATGTTTTTTAGTAATACAAAATTTAAATATTTCTTTTATACACGTTTTAGATATATTTTGATTCATTATAAATAAATAAGATTATATAATTTAAAATAAGTTTTATTTCACCTTCTTTACAATACGAGCCACTGGTTTAATTTGTATATCATCAACATTTAATACAGTTGATGTCGTTTTTTCTTGGTCAACACGAATTGATAAAGGTATCAATCCTTGTTCTGTTAAATGTTTTTTTCTGCATAATAGATTAAATTTAGTAACAATTTCATTATATTTGGAAATCAACATTTCTTTTTCTTTCCTAGTAATATTCAAATCACTATCTAATTGTTCCTGAATGGATTGATTTTCTTTAATCAATAATTCCTTTTGTTGTTCGATTTCTGTTTCAGATAAACAGGAACACTTACCTGTCAATAAATTGTCAATGCATGCTAATTCAGCCGGGTTATGGACCCCTTCTTTACAATTAATATCACCGCAACATAATTCTTTAACAGAAATACATTTATCAGGAGATAAGTTCATAAATTTGTTACACAATCTTAATGTTCGCTGAAGAGACCATACATCTTCTTCATTATCTAAATAGAATTTTGGAACTTCATGTTTGAAAAAGAATCCATTAATAGGATTAGGTTTATTTCTATTTGTCCATTGTTCTTTTGAGGGCAATTCTTTAGCTACCCGACGATGAAAACATGTGATATCAAACCAAAAATGTAATAATTCATCAAATTGCATCATATCAATTGTTTGAATCTTAGAACGATAATTTGTATCAATTACCATATCTTTTGATGTCATAATAGTTTGAATAATATTTTTTTTAATAGCTAATAAATTTACAGATGACTTGTCACGATTACGCCATGCTTTAATATGATCCATTTCAATGATTTCTGATTTACAATGAGCTTGGCGACACGTAGTCTTATAACGACATTCAAACGAACCGGTTATATTATAATTCAATTCATTATTTAAATATCGTGCTAAATAAGGAATACACCAGGTATTTTTATTCTGATTTCTGTATTTACTCTCAGAATGTTTAATTTTACTATCATCAGTAGATGACATATCAACAATTAATTAATATAATAATATTAATTAATTATTATTTCAATTTTTCTTATAAAACTTCCTTAGAAAGTTTTATAAGAAAGTTAATTGGTGTATATAGAAAAAATACAATTTTTTCTATATCCCAATCAATTTTTATGGCTTTATGAAATTACTTTCAGTAATTTCATAAATTTCCCAACCGTAGGTTATAACACGATTGCCAATCAATTTTTAGAACTTAAGTCATTACATCAAATCTTTCCATATATATTTTATATTAATTAATATATTATCATTTAAAAAAATTCTATATATAAGTATAATGAACGCTATAGTTAAAGAATTTAACAAAATTTCAATTGAATTTTTAGAACAAACATCTCCAATAGCGGGTAAAAAATATTTGAGTAAATTTAAATTTATAACTGGAATAAATAATATGTATGCGATTGATAGATTCATTAAAAATGTATTACCCTATAAAGAATTTATTAATAACAGAGACGAGACTTTTTTTTTAAATAAAGATGTAGATAGTGAATTCGCAGAAGATATTGCTTGGATTAAAGAAGCTTATTTTAAATTAGACGATATGTCTAAAAACAATGTTTGGAACATTGTTACAGCTTTAGTCTTACTTGCAGAAGAAAGACTTATTAAAAAGAACAAGCCTCATAAAATGCTACCTGCATAAATTATTGTTTCCAATTTTTAATAACTAAAAATATAATTAAAATAATACATAAAAATAATATAATTTTAGGATCATATGTAATATTTTCAAAATGTTCTATATTTTTTGATTTTTTATTTTTAGTTATATTATCTACTCCCAAAACCATCATATCTAATGATGTGTTCTTGTTATTATTTATAATACTTTCAAGTGCATAATCTAAATATTTTTTATCTTTTTCGTATAATAATTTTGCTAAATATCTATATTTAGCCAAATCAGATAATCTAGGTGTAGCAGTTGCGATTAATGTCGTATCAATATTATATTCTGTAGTTGCAAAAAAATGTTCTACATTAAATATTAATGGTTTATTTTTAACATCTTTTTCATTTTTAATTTGATTGATTTTATTTTTAATGGAATCAATGTAATTATATACTTTAGGAATAGCATATTTATAATAATTAGTTTTAGTATCATAACTCTCAGTAAATAATTTATCCATATCATTTATTAAACCTAAATCTATTAAAGAAGAATAACGATATCTATCATTTAATTTAAATATGAACATAATTATTATATCTTCATTTGTATATATTTTATTACGAATATTTGATGATTTCATCTCAACACCATTTTTTTTAGCTATATTATTTTTAATATTTTCCCATGAATTCATTATATATATAATATTATACATAATATTATATCTATAGTTCTATTTTTAAATATCAGAATAATTAATCTACATCTTGGGGTGGAGCACTTGGTTTTTCCTGTGCGCTACCTTCAGGAGCATTTGCTTGATATGCCTTTTGAATTAATGGCATCAATAATCCTTCTACCTCCTTTTGTTTATTTTCATATTCTTCTTTTAATGAAACATTTGATGATTCGTTTTGTTTCTCCTCCATCCATGCTAAACAATCAGTAATAGTTTTCTCAATTACTTCAGCATCGCTCCCAAGAGCTTCCTTCATTTTGCTATTTTCAAGCATTGAACTACGCACTGAAAAACAATAACCTTCAAGTTTATTCTTTGCCTCAATTGTATCTTTAATCTTATTATCATCATCTTTAAACTTCTCCGCTTCAGCTACCATTCTTTCTACATCTTCTTTGCTCAAACGATTTGACTCATTCTTAATAGTAATCTTTTGTGATTTACCACTGCTTTTCTCAACAGCATTAACACTGAGAATACCATTTGCATCTAAATCATATGTAATCTCAATTTGTGGCATACCGCGTGGCATTGGTGGTAATCCAGATAATGTAAATTCACCTAATTTATTATTATGAGATGTCTGAGTGCGCTCTCCTTCATATACTTGAATTGTTACACCTGGTTGATTATCACTGGCAGTTGAAAATGTTTGAGATTTCTTATGAGGAATAGTTGACCCACGTGGAATAAGAACGGTCATAATACCGCCTGAAGTTTCAACACCAAGTGAAAGTGGTGTCACGTCTAAAAGAATCATACCATCAGTAACCTCGTCTTTAACACCTGAAAGAATTGCTGCTTGAACAGCAGCACCATAAGCAACTGCCTCGTCAGGATTAATGCTACGGCATAATTCTTTACCATTAAAATAAGTAGATAACATTTCTTGAATCTTTGGAATACGTGTTGAACCACCTACTAAAATAATATCATCAATATCACTCTTACTCATTTTGGCATCACTTAAGGCAATATCAAGTGGGTCCATAGCACGTTTAAAGAATGAAGAAGAGAGACTTTCTAATTTAGCACGTGTAATGTTAACATAAAAATCAATACCTTCAAATAAAGCATCTACCTCTACATTAGCTGTTGTTGATGATGATAATGTACGTTTGGCACGTTCAGCTGCTACCTTAAGACGACTCATTGCTTTCTTGTTTTGAGTTAAATCTTTCTTGTTCTTCTTTTTAAATTCATCGGCTAAAAATTGCACAAGTGCATTATCAATATCAGAACCACCTAAATGACAGTCTCCACTGACAGCTTTAACTTCAAATACTCCATCGTCAATTGTTAATACGGAGATATCATGTGTGCCTCCACCGCAGTCGAAAATTAGCACTGATTTTTCTTCCTTATGATTCTTGTCTAAACCATAGGCAATAGCCGCAGCAGTTGGTTCATTAATGATACGTAAGACATTAAGACCAGCAATAGCACCTGCGTCTTTAGTTGCTTGACGTTGAGAATCATTAAAATAAGCCGGTACAGTAATAACTGCATCCTTGACTGGTTTACCAAGATAAGCTTCAGCAATATCTTTCATCTTAGTTAAAATCATAGCAGAAATCTCTTCTGGTGTAAATTGTTTGACTTCACCCTTAAACTCAACTTCTACTTTGGGTTTACCACCACTATTTACAATTTTGTAAGGAAGACTCTTTAAATCTTCTTGAACTTCTTTATCATTAAAATCACGACCAATTAGACGCTTAACATCATAAATGGTATTACTAGGATTAAGAGCCGCCATTGCTTTAGCCGCATCACCAATTAAACGTTCATTCTCTGTAAAACCAACATAAGAAGGAGTTGTGCGATTACCTTGATCGTTCGCAATAATTTCTACTTTTCCATTTTGATAGATACCCACACAAGAGTAGGTTGTTCCAAGATCGATACCGATTGCTGTTGACATTATGTATAATATAATTAAAAAACTTTAAATCAATTTAATACATTTTACATTTTTTTATAACATCATTTTGTTTAGAATAATATGGAAATGCATATAAATCATATTTATTTTCATAAAAACATTTTATTTTCGCGTCAGCTTCAGCTTTAGTGTATTTCTTATTTTGTATATTAAATGATATAATACCATGGTCTAGTTTTATCAAGCGAGGATTATAAATATGTTCTAAACAAAATAAAAATCTACCTTGAATTTTTGTTAACAATATATTATCTCTTAATAAATTATTTTTATATTGTTCTTTTTCTAATTGTTTCTTTAACTCATCAAATTTTTTTTTAGCTTCAAATAAATAAGACCCATCTTCTATTAAATGAATTAGATGCATAATTTGGATTGAATCTATCTCTGATTTATTTAATTCATCTAAAAGTCTAATTAAAAGTCTAAGAAAAGATTTAAAAACCAAATTAAATCTGTCAGGAACATCATCAATGCCTTTTTTTTTAAGTTCTTTAATAATTTCATCTTTATCATTTATAATTTTAGTTGTAAATTCATTTTTATTAACTTGGTTAATTAATGCACCTAAGTCTAATTTAACATCAACTTCTGGTTTTATTAATTCAAGTAATTCTGTTTTAACTTGTTTTATTAATTCAGGTAATTCTGCTTTCATTTTATCAATCATTAGATTATAATACATATTAAGTAATTCTGATATTTCTTCTTCTGTTGCAATTATTTTCAATCCACCTATACTATCTTTTAAATTTTTATATTTAATTTTATATTTTAAATATAATTCTTTGTATTTATCATAACCTGACATATATATAATACTTGAAAAATCTATAATGAATAAATATTGATATTTATTATTAAAAGAATATAATAATTAATAATAAATGAATAGAGGAACAGGTGCAGGAGGTGCAAACACAAATCATTCTGGTTTAACATTTGAAGATAAAACATCTATTGAACCAAAATTAAATGATTATAAATATTCATTAAAGAATATTAAAATAAAGAAAAGGAAAGGTATTTATTATGAATATAAAGATGATAATATTAATATTATTTACTTCAAAAAAAACGGTTTTAAATTATATTTTGAGAAAGAATTTAATATTATTACTTATAGACAACCAGATGAAGCTTATTTAATTAAAAAAAATGATAATTATATATTGAAAGTATTAGAAAAGAAAAATCAAAATGTTGAAGGTAGTGTTGAAGAAAAATTAAAAACAGGTGCATTTAATAGACGTGAATACGAATTAATGATTAATAATAGTAATAAATTTACTGTTATATATTGTTTTTGTGTAAGCAAGTTCTTACAAAATAAATTAGAATCGGATGATATAAAATATTTAAATATCAGAAAAATTATGAAGGAAGATAATATAGGATTATTATTTGGAGATGATGAAGATTATCAAGATAAATTATGTGAATGGATAAAAAAATTATAACATAGTTGATGTAATTAATACTTCATTTACTTTAGATTCTGGATTTTTACTATTAATGTTTCTTTTACATAAAATTGTAATTATTTTATAATTATTAAATTCACTTTTAATAAATTCTGTATCTGCATTACTCATAAGGAATTTAACATTATTCTTAACAATATTTTTAGTTAATTCAAACAATTTTTTATGTTTATCCAAATCAAATCCATCAGATGTATAATTAACAAATGATGATGAATTAATAGGAGCATATGGTGGGTCCAAATAGATGAAATCATTAGTTACTATTTTTGTAAAAGATTCTTCAAAATCCATATGATAAAAATTAACATTTTTAATTAATTCAGATAATTTTATCAAATGTTGTTTATTTATAATTTCAGGATTCTTATTATTTCCAAAAGGGACATTAAAACCATTTGGACCTTCTCTACATAATCCTCTAAAACATGTTTTATTTAAAAATATAAATAATGCAGAACCTTTAATTGAAGTTTTATCTCTTAATTTATTAAATTTATATCTAGACCAATAGTAAAATGATTCTTTTGAAGTTATTTCATTTATATGCTTTGGTTTTCTAGTTCCTCCATTATCAATCATAAATTTATTAAAATGATATTTTAATTTTTTAATATATGAATATAATTCTAAAGGTCTATCTCTAATATTAATATACATATATATTAATGTTTTATTAATATCATACGCATTAATAGTTCCATTAATTTTAATTTTGTTTGATTGCAAAAGTAATGCAATCAATACACTCCCACCTCCGAGAAATAATTCATGATAATTATTAATTTCAGTTGGGAATTTTTCCATAATTTTATCAATAATTTGTGTTTTCCCACCAACCCACTTAATTATTGGCTTAATATCCATTATGATTGTTATGATTATATTTATTTATATAAATAAAATAATCAATTTTTATTTGTGAGATATATTTTAACAAAGTTAAAATATATCTTACCACAAATAACTTTTGATTGGTGTATATAGAAAAAATATAATTTTTTCTATATCCCAATCAATTTTTATGGCTTTATGAAATTACTAAAATTAAATACGCTACTTAGCCTATCATAATATTATTCATCCTCAAATTTTAATTTTAATCTTTCATATAATATTCTCAAATCATCTTCATCTGAATAATTTTCACCATGTATAAGCACAAATTGAGACATATATTTTGGTAAGTTCTTCTTTTTAACATTATTCAATTTTGCAAAATTAATAAGTTCTTCTGATGATGAAAATAATATTTTCATAGCTTTCATATACATATTTTTAAGATGGTCTAATTTATCTGATATATTTGGATCCAAATGAAAAATCATCTGTTCTAATTCTTGATATGAACAAATATTATCTTCATCTAATTCTATATCATGATTTTCATTTATATATTCAATGAATTCTTCAAAATTAAATTTCTTCCCTGTATCAACATCTTTAGGTGCTAATATTTTAAATATTTTCAAAAAATCATTTTTATTTGATTTTTTAAATTCTATTAGAAAATTAAATAATTTTGTGTCTCTGTCGAGATTTCTATTATTTTTATCATTTCTGAAAAAATTAACTTTTGCTATAGTATAATAATCATTATTAGAAACACATATTAATAATAATAGTTTATGTATACTATTTTCCATAAACTTATCAAAATCATCAGTTTTCTCATTAAAAGTCAAATAAATATCTGTTTCTTGTGTGCTGCAAATTCTCTTATCATTGTCATTATTTTTTGCAGATTTATTATTATGACTCTTCTTTTCAAAATATTCTAATGCTATATCATATATAATATTGTTATATTCTATTTTTATATAAACATCATGCCTAGATAGAAAATCTTTATGCAAAATTTTCTTTTGAATCATAGACGCTGTTTCATAAAATATACTTATTTTAATATCTGGAAATAACTTAATTAATTTATTTATTATAATTAACCAATTGGCCTTAAATATATTTTCTCCTCTGAATGACTCAGATTTCCAGTAGTAATATTCAAATATAAAATCATTACTAAATACACAAGTGTTTTTAGTATGTTCATCTTCTTCTAATAATTCTATTAAAACCTCAACGTCTTCAATAGAATTAAGAACAATGTTCTTCTTATTAAAATCCTTAGTTGTGTTGGTAGTAGTCATTAAATATATAATTCTATTATAATATTAAAAAAAATCAATTTTTTTATAAATATATATAATATGGAAAAGGTTTTATCTAAATTACAAAAAATAAATAATGTAATCAATACAAATAAATATCATTTATTTAGAAATAATAAAATTATATTATCTGAAACAACTTTAAAAAAAATTAAAGATGAATTAAAAACATTTGAAAATCCTACTAAATATATTAAGGTATTTTTAGTTAGTATCAATATAGACCCTAAATATAAACATCCAATAATTATAAATTGTTCTCAAAATACAATTACTCCTAAATTAGCTTTATTAACTAAAGATGATGATATGTCAATTTCTATTACATATACTAAAGATGAATTATTAAAATTTGGTTTTAAATTATCTCATATTAAAAAAATAATATATGCTCTTAAAAATGATTTAATAGATTTTACAGATTTAACAGAATCTATTACTGATTTATTAAAGGCAACTAAATAAAAATTGATTATTATTTAATATAGAATAAATAATTATAAAATTATATAAAATTAGACAAAATTAATAATATAATAGATATAAATAAATATCATTTATTTAGAAACAATAAAAATATATTATCTGCAAATACATTCAAAGAATTAAAAGATGAGCTTAAAAAATTTGAGGAACCATCAAAAAATTTAAAAGTATATTTAATTCAATTTAATATAGATCCAAAATATAAATATCCTTTAATGATTAATTGCACTCAGAATACATTAACTCCTAAATTAAATTTAGTTATAAATGACGAAGATATGACAACATCTGTAACATATACATCAGATGAAATATTAAAATATGGATTTAAAAAAAATCATTTAATAAAAATTATTAAGGCTATGAAAGATGATTTAATTTCTTATAGAAAACCTAATGTATCAATAAGTAATATTCTTAAACTGTATGAATAATTTTAAAATAAGTTATATGAAAGCTATTAAAAATAATTGTCAATCGTGTTATAACCTACGGTTGGGGAATTTAATAAAGCCATAAAAATTGATAAAAAATAAATTAAAGATAAATAAAAATTAATTAATGAATCAAGAATTTAGTTTAAATACACTCTTATATAAATATTGGATTACTGGCGAAATAAAAGATGGTATTATTAAGAAAAAAATCAAATTAAATAGTAATACTAAAATTATAGTAAATATTTAGTATTGAATATTTCCTCTTCAATCGTATCTTTACATAAAATGCGTATAATTTTTATAACATTTTTTTGTCCGAGCCTGACGGCTCTACCAATAGCTTGACCTTCAACTGCTTTAATATTTTCTTTACTACTATCAATTGGTTCTACGATAATAATATGACTTGCTTCTGTTAAGTTTGTTCCAGAAGCAGAATGTTCTAAACTTAATAAAATGACACTATTGTCTTTACCTCCTAATTTAAATCGACTAATTGCTTTATTACGTCGATATACATTACCAGAAATGAACGAACAGTCAATATCATTTTCCATCATACTTTTACGAATTAATAATAACATATCATCCCATTGTGAGAAAATAATAATACGTGCATCTTGAGATAATAAAGTTCTAGTAACTTGAATAAGTTTACCTAATTTAGAACCATACTTAAGAACCAAAGGGTTCATCAATGGAGTATCATTAATAGGTTCTTCCGTCTTGGTTTTCTTAACTTTAACTAATTGTTCTGGTAGAACCGCATTCTTACACATAGGGCATTCTTTCTTCATAGACAAACATTTATTAATACACTCTTGGCAAAATAAATGTCCACATGGAGTAATAATTGGTTCTGGCATAATATCATAACAAATAATACAATTATTATCCTCATCATCAATTATATCTGTAATCTTTTCTAAAGTGCTGAGAATAAATTTAGATTCTGTTATTTTTGTATTATAATTGCTTAATAACATATGATATGCTTGATTTGTTTTATCCAATTCTTCAATCTTCTTAGTATAAACTTGAATATTCTTTGTATGATGTTCAATAATTTTATCTTGAACATCTTCCAATGATGTTGGTTCTGAACCAACAATTTTTTTAAAAGATTCAGCGATTAATGGATGACAACATAATTGTTGTAAAATTCTACGTTCGCTTTTAGTTGTTTTACCAATAAGAGATCTGCTATCATAAATATTACGTTCAGAATTAGTTAATTCAACCCATTCAATTTCTTCATTATATCCTAATAAATTGATATTATCTTTAACATCATCTTTTAAATGTCTAATAGCACATGTATGTAATATTTTATTAATATTATTACTATCTAATAAATATGTATGAACATCTTTATAAAGTGCATTATTAATCTCAATATTTAATGTTTTATACCATCCATTAACTTCTAATATTTTGATATTAGTATCATTAATATACATTTTCATATCAAGAAAATTAATGCAATTGATGAAACCATTTAATGTAGTAAAAGGTGTTCCAGAAATATACCATTTATACCGTGACCGAATATTTCTAATAAAATGATGAATAAATGTTCCGACTTTACAATTAATTGTTTCCATAACTTCATGTCCTTCATCAATAATTAAACGATTAAAATGAAAGAATTCAAATAATGGGTTTGTATCTTCTAAATAAGTAGGCTTCTTAATAAATGTTTTATAATAATCAAAAATAGTAGCTTCGCGTATATCAACATTAAATTGTGCTAATGTATTTATACTATAACAAATAGTTCCATAAAATTTAATATTTAACAAAAATTGGATAGTAACAATAACAACATCTGCTTGAACAATATCTAAATAAGAAACTTTATCATGATGAGTTTTAGTCAAAATAACAATAATTTTCTTATGACTTTTATGAGCTTTCTCATATTCTGCAACCCATTGTTTAGCTAAATGCGAGGGAACAATAATTAATGTAGCACGACTATTAATTCTATCAGTATTTTTAAATTCATTAGGGTCATATGTTTTACCATAATGCATTAATCCAATAGTAGTAATAGTTTTACCTAAACCCATTGTATCTGCTAATATGCCACCACATGTAGTAACATGACTAATAGATTTATCTTCAACCACAGTTTGATAATGAGGGTCCCATAATATATTTACATCATCCAAATTAATATTAATATTTCTATCAAATGTCATATGAACTCCATCTTCAATATCAATCATTCTTAATATAGCGATTTTTTGATAATCAAATAATTTAACATTAAAATCAGATTTACTACGAGATGAAAAAATTTTAGCATTTTTATCTTTCAAGTTATAATTAAAAACATTATTTGGAAGAATACTAAGATTTTCAATATCAGGTAAATCCATTTCATTTAATGATTTAAGGTATAATAAGATAACATCTTTGAAAATTAATGTATGTTTATATTTATCTATCAATTTCTTATTGATATATAATTTATTAGAACTATCAAATTTAATATTCAGTAATCTATCTTCGGAATTATTATGAATCTTATCATTTAAATAATATATAACAATATTACTTGAAATATTATTTGAAAATGAAATAACATCATAATGAGTCCTATTATATTTGTATGGAATAATTCTTAATCTATTTTTTGCATCATAAATAAGATTACAATGATTTATATCTACATTCAATGATATATCAATATTTCCAATAAGAATCCACATTATTAATATAGTAATAAAAATATATATTTAAATCATCAATTTTTATTTGTGAGATATATTTTAACAAAGTTAAAATATATCTTACCACAAATAACTTTTGATTGGTGTATATAGAAAAAATATAATTTTTTCTATATCCCAATCAATTTTTATGGCGATTCGGAGAGATGGTCTTAATATAATTACATACCAAACATTAATTCAGACAAACCCTCATCTATAATTAATACATTATAACTAGTTCCATATACAGATATATTACAACTACTTTCAGGACCTAATTCAATATTATATTCAGGAATATTTAAACTAAATCTTCTAATGTCAGAACCTGCTAATTTAATATTAAATTTAACATTATCAATCATACTAAAATTACAACTACCCATATTTTTTTTATAATTTAACCCAAAACTATAAAGATAAATATAATGTTCCGGTCTAGTTTTAAATGTTTCATAATTTTGAACCAAATACCAATATTTATAATCTTTCCACATTACTCTATCAATTCCATTAAATTGTAAATTAGCATCTTGTAATATATGTTTTTCAGGAATTTGAAGCCATAATACTTTAGTAAATTCTGTAATTTCATTATTATTGGAATCAAATGGAATAAAAGCAGGTTTACCAGAATAATTAAATAATTCACCCAAAGCTTTTATTTCACTTTTAGAAATAAGAAAATATAGTTCTTTCATTGGATTATAAAAATCTAAATATACAGAATCTGTTTTTGTAATATTTTGATGTTGAGATTGAACTTGTGTTATTAACATTTCTATTTTATTTTTAACAAAATATTCTCTCTCTGGAGTATCTAAGAAAACAAAATTACAATCAAGTCTAATATTACTAAATAGTAATTGTGGTAATTTATTATGAGTGTGTGCATATTTATATGAATCCGGATCTGTATTTAAACCAGCTTCATCTTTAACATCTAATAATTGATATAAAACAAAATATACTTCATCCCATTTTCTTAATTTAATTTCTACTTCAATTTCATGATATCTGAGAGCATTAACTGGTAATGCAGAACTATAATTACCACAATTGAAAAATCTTAATGGAACATAAATATATTGTGATATTATTTTTAATTGTGGTTTATTTAAATTTCCGGCAAGTCCAATTTAACTAAGGTTACACCAATTATTAACATTCCAATTTGGATTACAAATCATATATTCTCCAGT
>JACCDO011302693.1_pt1 | contig 20258 bp, 36 predicted proteins | sample 7446101 | NCBI WGS metagenome assembly JACCDO01 (sample SAMN15323440, study PRJNA562643) | freshwater metagenome | isolation source: river surface water | place: USA:Blue River Watershed | collected 2017-08-16
GATGTGCAATCAGATTTTTTTATTATATTTCCACATCAGAACCAGATAAAGATAATCCACCACATAGAAGTACATACAAATCAAATGAGTATGCACATTTCAAATTACATGAAGAAGAAACTTGGAATGGTCATTTTGTAGGTCAAGGTGGAGAAGATTATGGTTATAAACCTAAATAATGAAACCTTATACAATATCTTTAATACAACCTAACTTTAAACAAGGACCGGGTGGGATTGCATCCTACCTACCTTATAGTGTCGGTATATTATGGTCTTATTGTTTAACAAATGATTTTATTAAAGAAAATTTAAAGTTAGATAAATTGATTTATAAAAGAGAATCAATTGATGAATTAGCTCATGAATTATCTAAAAACGATATTGTAGGATTTTCAACGTATGTTTGGAATAGAAATTATAATTTTAAATTAGCACAAAAAGTTAAAGAACTGAATCCAAATGTATTTGTAATATTTGGAGGACCAGAACCACCTATAACAAACCCAAAGATTTTTTTAGAAGTAATGCCATTTTGTGATGTGGTAATTAGAGGTGAAGGTGAGTATATTTTTTCTAACCTAATCGAAAAATGGTTAAAGAATGAAGATTGGAGTAATGATAAAGGATTACTCATAAATCAAAATGGAGTTTGTAAAGATAATGGACCGGGAGAACGAATCAATGATTTAGATTCAGTTCCATCTCCATATCTTTCAGGTGTATTTGATTCTATTCTACCATTAGAAAAGGAATGGAATGCAGTAATAGAAACCAATCGAGGGTGTCCATACAAATGTACCTTTTGTGATTGGGGTTCACTAACTTACTCAAAGGTTAAAAAGTTTAACCTAACAAGAGTATTCCATGAAATAGAGTGGATGTCCCAAAATAAGATTGGGTACATGGATGTTGCCGATGCAAACTTTGGTATATTCATAGATAGAGATAATCTTATTGTTGATAAACTTATTGAAGTTCAGACCAATAATGGATATCCGTACCGAACTGGTTGGAGTTGGGCAAAGAATCAACAATCAGAAGTTGTTCAAATTGCAAAGAAACTAATCAAAAGTGGTCATTTTAATAATGGATTAACCATATCATTACAAAGTATGGATGAAAATACCCTAAATACAATCAAAAGAAGTAATATGGGTATTAACAAAATCAATGAAATATTCGCAGAATGTAGAAAAGATGGAGTTCCCCTAAATGTTGAGTTGATTCTTGGATTACCAGGTGAAACCCTACAAACTTGGGAAAATACTATGTATGGTGTATTTGAAGTTGGGCAACACGATAGTGTGGAGGTATGGCAGGCACAAATCTTAGAGAATGCAGAGATGAATCTTTCCCAACGAAAATTATTCAATATCAGGGGTCAAAAGGTATTGGATTATTTTCCAAATGGATTAGATAATGAGGCACCTGAATTTAGTGAGATTGTTACTTCTACGTCTACCATGAGTTTGGAAGATATGATTGAAGGATACAAATTATCTTGGTTTTTAATTACTTGGCATACTGGTGGATTTTCACAATATGCAGCAAGATTCATTACAAAATATCTAAACATATCTTACCAAGAATTTTATTCAGAATTCAGAAACTTCTTAAATTGTAATGAATTTTGGTTGAATGAAGAAAAAAAGATGAGTGAGATTATAAAAAATTGGTATCTTAATGGGGATGAAATTATTTCTCAAATAGGACCAACCTTAGTTACAGCATCAACAAATCAATATAGAACTTTATTCAAAATCCATTACAAAGAATTATACGAACAAATGTATAATTTGGTAGATGAGTTTTTATGTAGATTTAGAATACATACTGATATTCTTACAGATATAATATCTTTAAATAAATGTGTAGTTGCAAAACAACGAGATTTAAAAGATTACCAAATACAAACAAAATACAATATATTGGAATATATATTAGATATGAAGGTGGAGTTAAAAGAATCAAAACAAACGATTCAGGTAACATATCCACATGACCCAATACGAAGTAAAGATTTAGCTTGGTTTATGGAAAGTTTATTCTTCGCTAGAAGACGAAGTTATGGTAAAAATTATTTAAAAGTTATATGAAATACGTTTTAACAACTGGGTGTTCTTTTACAAATAATTTGAGGTTAGACCCGAGTAATATAAATCAGGAATCAGAACCTAATAGATTATCTTGGCCATATTTTTTACAAAAAGAATTAGGAAATAATTATAGAGTTTTTAATTATGGTGGTGCTACAAATGATAATGTATCAATGTGTAGAATACAATTGTACCACATAGATAGATTACTTAGTGAAGGTATAAATCCAAAAGATATTTCAATTATAACACAGTGGTCAGACCCGGTCAGATATTCGTTTTATATAAATCAACAATTCAATAGAGATAAACATCACCTTGGTCATACATTGGTTTACCATAATGATTGGGAAACTAAATCAGGTGTTTTCTTTTTAACTGGTGGATTTTCGCCACCAACCGGAGATGAATCTGCAATTGATTACTTTGGAATTGAAAATGCAATCAAGTATTGGGAATTAGATATAAGTTATGATAATCAAATAAACCAAGTTTTACATTGGCTAGAATTGTGGAACTTACTTGAAATGAAATGTAAAGAATTAGGAATTAAGACATATTATATGAGTATGCGAAATCCATTTTCAAATGAATGTGAAAAGTGGGGAGGTGCACCAAACAATGATTCTGATATTCCAAGTAAAACAATTTGGTTTGAAAAGTATGAGGTATTAAAACCATACTTAAAAAATCTACCAATTGATTCGCCAAACTATTGGCATTACAAAAATTATTGTGGGTTATTAGAATGGAGTATTGATAATAAAAATGATACAGAATATCCTTTGTTCCAAGAATATCACAATGATAGGGTGAACACATACGAAGATTATTTAAAACTACAATCAAGTGGTTGGGGACATCCATCGGCACAAATTATGGAAAAGTGGATTAAAGAAGAATTTATAAAAATATTCAGAAAAGATGAATAAAAAATATTTGATAGTATCTGGTGATTCATTTACAAAAGGACACACTCTTGGTGAAAAGGGGAGTTGGGCATATCATGTTGCACGAAAAATGAATTTACAATTAGTTAATTTATCTAACAATGGTATGGGTAATGAATGGATTTCATCAACATTACTTAGTTTTTTGTATAGACATGAACCAATTTTAAATGAATCAATTGTCATGGTAGGTTGGACAGATTTTGGTAGAGAGTTAAATTTTTATCGAAGAAACATAAACGAGTATGAAAGTTTTACTGATATTGTAACTACCGTACCATTTGATTTACATGATGATTCAAGTGGTGGACACCGTTCAGATTATTTTACTGAAATAATAATAGATAATAGAAAGATACTTAAACATTTTATCGGAAACGATATAGTTTGTTTATATAAAAGTTATTTTGCTATGTTACACACTAAAACTTTTTGTGAACGATATAATATTCCATTTTTATTTTTTGATGCAGTTGCAAATAATAAATTATATTATGATACTAAATCACCATACTTACTTTCATTTAAAAAAGAAAAAATATACTTAGATTTTCAAAATAATGATATAAGCTTTTTACAAGATTTTAATGATAGAACTTTTGTAGATAAAATTTTTAATAAAAAATATATAAACTTTGAAGGTAATAGTATTTTTCAATGGATTTCGTTACCAGGAAATCAGATATATGAAGAAGGTAATCCCGGCCACACAAACGAATTGGGAGCAGATTTAATTTCAGATATGATACTAAAACAATATGAAAACATATATAATAAATGATAGTTGGGATTGGGTAACAAATTTTGAATCTGAATTAGCAGATTATACTGGTTACAAATATGGAATAGCATGTGATTCAAATTCAAATGCTATACGTTTGGTTTTACACTATCTTAATATACAAAACCAAAAAATTACAATTCCTGCAAGAACTTATGTATCTGTCCCAAATCAAATAATTTTAAGTGGGAATATTCCAGTGTTTGATGATTTTGAATGGGATGGAATATATCCTTTTGTTGGTGCACCCATAGTAGATGCAGCAACTGGATTGTGGAAAGATATGTCAGTAGGTTATGAAGAATATTTTATGATACTTTCATTTCACTTTAAAAAGATATTGAATATTGGAACTGGTGGAATGATATTGACAAATGATGCTCAATTTGAAAAATGGGCAAGACCAATGATTCACGATGGGAGACATAAATACACTTTATACGATGAAGATGAATTCGAATGTATTGGTTGGCATATTTATATGACACCTGAACAAGCTCAACGAGGATTGGAAATTTTTAATTCGGGTAGAATTAAAGAATACAATGAATCAGTTGGTGGTAGTTGGAAATACAAAGATTTAAGAGAACAAAAAATATATAAAAACTGGTTATAATGAAACCGATATTATACTCAAATGGAGATTCAGTAGTATGGGGTGCTGAATTAGAGAGAAAACATACTCAAAGATTTTCTAGTTTATTAGCAGTTCAAAAAGAATGGGTAGATTGTAACAATGCATCCGCGGGTGTATCAAACGATTATATCTATCGTCAAACTATGCGAGATGTTTCACATTGGTTAGAAACTGGTAAGTGTTGGAGTGAAGAATCGGGTTGGATTGAATCGGATGAATTAAATGTAGTAATAGGTTGGACATCACCTACAAGATTTGAATGGTGGACAGGAACTGAATATCAACAAGAAAGATTGTGGGAAGGATACGATAAATGGGGTGATTTAGATAAAGATAGAACAACCGAAGATGAATTTGTACTAAATCAAACATCTTTAATTCCATCTTATATTAGAACATTCAATCATGTTATTGGATTGAGTTCTTTTTTAGATAAACATAAAATACCTTATATATTTTTTAATGTATTTTATGAATATGTTTTAGGATTATTACCCGAAGGTAAGATAGATAAATTCGGTAGAAATGAAGACCAATTGGGATTAAAATCGTTATGGAATCAATTACCAAATGAATTTAGATATCAAACAATGTATGGATATATCAGAAGTGAGGGTGGAGAATTCTTACCCCGCAAACATCCAACAAAAGAATCACATCAAGTGTGGGCAAGCTATCTAAACAAAAAATTTTATGAATAAACTATGGATATTTGGTTGTTCATTCAGTAATGATATAACTTTTCCAAGAACACATAAAGGTTGGTTTGATTATGTAGCAGATGATTTTGGATTAGAATGTATAAACTTATCTCATGCAGGATATGGTTGGACATACCATAAAAATATTTTATATGAATATCTACCCTATATTGAAAAGGATGATATGATAATAGTTCAATGTTCTCATTTATTGAGAATGTATTCTGAATTTTTACAAACTCGGTTTGAAAAATTTAAATATCACCCACATACCGATTGTATATTGGAAGATAAAGATGATTTTTATTTACAAAACTTATTATATATCTCAAAAGATTTAGAAGGTATAAAAGAACAAAATTGGACTCAATTTTTAGTATCTTTACATCTTTTGAATAAATTTCATAAAAATTGGTATTGGTGGTCTTTTGAGTTTTATCCACATAGTTATAAATTAGGTGATTTTATAAATTATGAATTAGGAGATAGATTATTAAAATTTGAAAATAACATAGAAACTTTTGATGAATGGATGCGAATGAACCCAACATATTGTATCAATCCACCAAACGATTTACATCAAACGTATGAATGTCATGAAAAACAAGGAAAAATATTCACAAAACAAATCCGAGAACATCAAAGAAAAAGTTGTAACCTTTAATATTCGAGAAGAACGTCTTAATAAATCAAGAGAAATTCAAAATGAATTTGAAGGAAAAATAAATGCAAAAAAACACTTCGAAGAAATATTCAATAGAATCTAATGAAAAGAGTTGCAGTTTGTCTAAGTGGTCAATCAAGAACATGGAAATACTGTGTTGATAGTATCAAATCATTTTTGAAAGATGATGAGTACCAAATTGATTATTTTATTCACACTTGGGATTGTAACGATTATAGACCGATTGAAACAAAAGATTGGAGTGAAAAGTATTACTATAAATCAGAATCTAATATAAATGAATACATAGAGGCATATAACCCTAAATTATACAAAATTCAGAGTTATGAATCTTTTAAGAAAAAATTTCAAAAATTAAACATTCCAAAACTACATTTTACTGAAAATCCAAATATGAATAGTCAAATGTATAGTTTTAAACAAAGTATAATTTTAAAAAGATTATACGAAAGAAGACATAATTTCAAATATGATTTTGTACTAAAAATTAGACCAGATTTATTTTTTGTATATCCATCACTAAGAAAAAATATAGAATTACTTTATCCAATGAATCAAGGTAAGTTTTTTTCTTTTTTTAGTTATGAGGAAAAGTGGAGGGATAGATTAGAAACTCCATACTGGCCAGATTTATATTGGTTGTTTACATCAAGTGAAGATGCGGATATTTTTTCAACTTATTTTTCAAAATCTATACAATACTTAAAAACTGGTTATAAAAATGATAATTTAAAAGAATATAACTTTTACAAGTTTGCTGTTGATATAAATTTTGAACCATACTATGATAAAAGAATTGAGAGACAGGAAATCTTATTTTTATATATAATAAGACCGTGGAACATCCCTATACAAGATAATGATATGAAAGATTTAATTCTATCCAAGAATAGTACAAATTTTGATGATAAATTAACTATTTTTAATAGGAAATTTTGGCTTTTACATTCACTCATGCAACCCACTGGAATATCGGATAATCCAAACTTTGAGAAAAGAAAAATGTTGGTCGATATACTAAAAGAAACAAATAAATTAGATGATTTAAAATCATTTGATATAATTGATATTATGAATGAAGATAGTTATATAAAAGAAACAATTGTTGGAGAAATCCAAAAAATCATGTATAAATGACACCTGAACAATTTTTTCATTTCGATAGAATCCATGAGGAAGTTATATTTGAAATGCGAGTAAATTCACTCGGTTGGTTATTGGATTGTTATAGAAGTAAAAAAATAAGAAAACAAACAATTCTAAATCTTATTCAGCAATCACAATTAGAAGAAATAATGGAATACCTATTGAAACAAGAGAGGTATGAACAATGTGCGATTGTAAGAGATATTTTAAAAGAAATTTATAATTCAGAATACAAATAAATGAAAGATATAATTTTTAAAGGTAGTTCACACACAATGGGATTGGGGTTAGATTTGGTTTTATCCAAACGATACAACGATGAATCGTGGCTTAAAAAAAATGGTGTTATACTACCACCCGATAGATTCGATGAAGATTGGGAACATATCAATAACAATAGATGGCCGAAGAAAATATGTGATACTCTCGGTATAAAAGAATTTAATTATGATTCAACCCCAAATTTAAAAAATACTGATTTGTATCAATTTTTAGTTGAACTATCTATAACACCAAGTGAAAAATTAGAAAGAGTATCCCATATAATATACGAACCACAACATACAAGGTTTTTTCATAACAATGAACAATATACACCAGCAGAGATGCTTCAAATTATCAACGATTCAAAAACACCAAGTTCAGAAAAGCAACTAATTTATGATTGGTTAGATAGACAAGAAGAGTATGTAGATACCGGGTACAAATTATTAGATTTGTGTATTAAAAAACATAAACACATAAAGTTTCTTTTATTCTTTTTTTACGGTCATCAAGCGTTAATAGATAAAAATGTTGGTAACTATGAACAATTAGATAATTTGATTGAATTTACTATAAATGGAGAAACAACATCAGATTTGCATTACTTATTAGAAAAGAATAAATTAAGAGTATGCGATACAGCATTTTGTTATACAAATAGAGTAGATGAATTCGGTAACGAGAAATGGAAATATCATCCACACTTAGATACCCATGCAGGAGTAGAAGCACAAGAATTGATTGCAAACAACATTATTCGATATTTATATTAGAAGGGAATCAACGAACGAATCCCCCACCGCCGGAACAATTTGAACGATATGCAAATTAAGACTAAAACCGAAACCTTCATAAGATTTATTATAGCAATGATTTTTATACTTCTATCCTTATGGTTTGGAGGTATAATCGATAATCCCTTTCCTTTCATTAACGTTCGTTAGTTCGTTATCGGTGGGGGGTTCATCGTCGCAAATTTTTTGGAGGGTTTTTATTGATAGTAAATTTAAAATAAGACATTATGAGATGTAAATGTAATAATGAAATGGTTTTGATAAATTCCATATCCAATGGTAACTATTGGGTATGTAAAAGTTGTGGAAGTGTTCAACCAAACCCTTAATCCTTATGAAAAGAATAAGAGTACAAGACCTACATAGAATTGTAGATGAAGAGAGACCACCAAAGAAAAAAGATGAGAATCACAAAAAGAGAGGTAGAGTATATACCGAAGAGAATCCCTTTCCAACAAAGAAACCCGATAGTTGGATAGGCAAGAATATAAGAGAAAGAAATAGGCATTGATAACCCATATAACCGAAACCCCACCGAAAAATCGATGGGGTTTTTTAGTACACCTTGCGTACCTATTAAACAAATTCATATAATAGTAGTAACCCTTAACTTGACTCACTTAATAAAGAAGATAGTATAGTAGGGTATATAGGGAATACACATAGAGTACATAAAGACTCCTATCCTCGATACTCACTACGTTCCTATCTCCGTTCACTACGTTCACTATAAGGAGAACTAAATGATTACTATGCTCATTCCCATTAGACCCCACTACCCACATACACTCGAGCTCCCCTAAGCACCCCCCATTTGACCCCATATCCCAGCACTGCAATACAACCCTTTCTGTACCGCTGAGATTGTATCCGTACCCCAATATCACATAGTGTGAAATTAACCACCAAAACCCTTCGCTTTGATTCTCCGTGGATGTTTTGGGTAGGTACTCCTTCTTTTATATTTTAATTATGGAGAGTCCGTCAAAATAAAAAATGACACTTTATGCCACTATAAGACACACCTTGACACTATAGCGTATATTATTGGAGGCTCATAATCGCGTGTCCATGCGTTTTATTTTTTCGCTATATGAATTTTTCCACATTCCTTGCCACATTTGTGAACAAGTTATCCACATTTGTAAATCGGACATTATGTCATAACGCCAAAGCTAGGGTGAATTGCAATACTGTTAAGGAATGCGTGGATTTGTTGAATGAATTGCAAATCGTGCACGTGTGACACATTGTCATGAAAAAAATTTGGAAATGTGGATTTTTTTTCGTACCTTTATAGGGTGGTGAGGGCGGGAATGCGTTGAGCAAAAATAAAATTGGAGTGTGACACAATGTCAGTACGGTAAATAATGTCAGAGCATGCGGGGAAAATCCTTCATTAAGTGTGTATATAGGGGATAATGCAGGACTTGTCAGACATTATGTGGAGGGTATTGTATTCTTTTTATATTCTGTGGTGTTTATATGTGTTATATAAGCGGTATTATGTTAAGTAGGATTGGTACGCACATCGTCCAGGTTGTTGAGTATCAACCAGTTAGGGATTTAGATTCGTCTAAAAGATTTAGGTTACCCTAAAAATAAGTGGCACGCACGGTCATGCAGGTTATCTCACAGGTACTGTAGCTGAATTTATGACACATTGTCAGTAAAAAAAGTTGAAGAAAAGTTTGGTAATATGGAATATTATGTGTATATTAGCACTGTAAGATTAAGAGATATGGATATGAACATTAGAGAATTTTATTTGGAGATGTACCCATCAGATGATTTGGGTGTTGAAATTAACGAGAACGCAACCTTTGATGGTTTGTTCCGAGTGTTGGATACCTATGGTGATGTCTATGAGTATATAGGAGTAGGTGATTCCCTTATACGCGAGAGATTGTTTGAAAGATTATCCGAGATTATGGGGGTATCCTATAATGAGGTATATGACCAGTGGATGATGGCTGTTTAAAAATAAATTTGGTAGAATCAAAAAAGTTTCGTATCTTTACGAAGTAAACATAAACAATAGGGGTAAAAAGGTTAGGACCCCAATTCAACTCTAACCGAAGTTTAAAATATAAACAAAATGGCTACAAAGTCAAACAAAACCACTAAGACAGTTGTTTCTTTTAAGAGTAAGAACAACATCGATTTCAAACCTGCAAAGGCTATGGCAAGTAAGAAAACTGCCAAGAGACGTTCAACTGTATATGAGTCAGTTGTACAAAACATCCAAAAGATTACCTCACCTACTGGTAACGTATCTTACAGAGTAAGAGTATCAGTAGAAGGTGAAAAGTACGATGCCTACACAACTTCATTGAAGAAGGCACGTAGTTTGAAGAAAGAATTCATGGGTTAATTCTCGTTTCACCTCAAACCAACAAAGGGAAGTTTCTACTTCCCTTTTTTATTGCCCCTGATAATCAATGAGTTATAAAATAAATGAAAAATAATTCACTTTTTATTAGGATATATGGAATAAAAGCTGTATATTAGCTTTGTAAGATTAAGAGATATGAATATGAACATTATACGATTTGACCGCCACGAGTGCTTCTCCGAGAGAATGATGGATTACCACTCTGAAACCCTGCGTATGGTTGAGGATTATCACATGAACCGAAACGAAAGTTGGTTCACTCCCCTATACAATATGTTGTGTGGTGTGTGGGATGGTTACCTATACACAGAGATGTTAGAAACAGCAAAACAAATGGGATTACCGGTCCACCTTACTGACCGGATTGATTTCACCGAGAGATATATTAAACTTCCTAAAATATAAGTTATGAACATTTATTCAGATAGCAAGATTGCAGAGTTGGTTAAGGTAATAGGTAAAGAGGTTTCAGAAAACTTCTCCCCAACCTTACGAGCTAAGTTGGTGAGTATCAATGAGTTCGAGGGTGTATGTACTATGGAGGTTGTGAAATCACCTTATGTGTCAATGGTACAAATGGGTTCTCTGAACAATGATAAGGTAGGGATGAGGTACGAGAGACCTATAGCCTATGTATGGAACGCGTACTTTTTTTAAAAATAATTGGGTAAAAGTTTGGTAATATCAGCTTTTTTACCTATATTAGCTTTGTAAGATTAAGAGATAAACATTAAAACTTAAACACATGAAATCTAAGAAAATCAACATCGAAATCGCCGGTATTAAATATGAACTCCCTGCGGAGGCGTTAAGAACCAAAGATTACTGGGGTAAGGAAATCGAACCCACTATCTACGCACGTGGTCCCATCGCTGGTTCACTTGTGAAACAATTCGTTAAAGCGAAATACCCAAAGGTGGTATGTTCCGTTAAATCATCCTCTTTCGCGAATGGTAACTCCTTAGATGTATATGTGAGTTATCCTAATGGTGATGAAGTTGAAAGTAACATCTTCTCTGAAATCAACTCCTTTGCGAATCAATTCGAATATGGTAAATACAATGGTTGGGATGAAACCTACGATTTCTACGAGAACTCTGGATGTAAAACCAATAAAGGAACTATCGTGGAGGCAGGTGTGAAATATGTTCATGTGAACAATAGGCCTTCTTTCGGTACTACCCCTGATGTGGTGAGAATGTTAAAGGCTATGATGGCTGGTGAGTATGTGTGGGGTAAGATATCCTTAGAGGAGGCGATTAAAAAAGTAAAATCCTATAAGGTATCTGAATCTAATATCAACAAGGCGTTACCATACCTTGCGTAACACTAAAACAATAAATGACTCACAATATGGAAAAGTATAAGAATGTACTAATAGAGAACACTCCCACAGAGAAATTCCCTACATTAGTTACCATCACTAAGACTCCCAAGAACAAAGTAGAATTCCTACACAAGAAGTACATCTCCCGTGATAAAGCTGTGATAGCCATAGATGCTTACATAGCTGAGACTCTGATAGAGAAAGGCGGGAAGAAAGTAAAAGAAGAGCTTGAAGAGCTGTTTGGACTGGATGCTGAGTAAGGGAAGGGTAGTACTAAGCCCCACCCTTCCGGTTTCTTGTAAATGCAAAATTTCGGATTCGGTGCCGGGGGGCTCGGATACGTTTTCATATCGGGGGAGCTTTTTTCACTCTAGGAAAAAATAGGCTGGTTACCCCAAGGGGTCTTGATACCCCATCATTATATCATTCAAAAAGAATATGAGCAAAAAAGAAAAGATATACAACGCATTTATCCTACTCCTTATCCTTACGATATGGGTGGGGATTAAATGGTTTTCAAAAAGAGGTTATTAACCCTTCGCCAATATAGTGAAGGGTATTAAACTTTAATTTAAAATTATGGAGGAAAAAGAATTCGATTTAGAAGAATTAACGAAAAGAATCAATGGGGTCCCATTCAATGGGAGTACTACCTATCAATCCCTTATAGATGAGATATTGAAAAGTATCAAAGCCCAATCTTCATCCCTACAATCCATGGTTGAGTTGGATGAAGAAGCCAAGAAGAAGAAACAACTTCAAGGTTTAAAGAAGATGCGGGAATGGTTTGCGGGGGTGCACCGTATCGATGAACGTTTGGTTTGGTTCTCCCCTCAGCTCGGTAATCACAACTCCAAGGGAATATGTTATATATTGGATAGAATCCTTGTACAAGGGTATTGGAGAGATAGTGATAAACCTACTCTTAATACCATAAGGGAATTGTATATGATAAATAAGGATAAAGGTAGAAAGTTAAGAGATTATATTACTAAGATACCTATGAGTATATAATGAGTCTGAATCTTTATTACTACCGAGATTATGAAGAAACAACTTAATGATAGACAAACATCGTGGTTGAATAGAATCACTACTACCAACTTGGGATGGTTAAAAACAAAAGTAGAATATGCTATACTTGTAAGAATCATGGTCATCAAGGCTACCAAAGAATACGATGTCTTTGATAGGGATGTCTTAAATGATATAAGGGAAGAGTGGATTAAGGATTTTACAAAACTTGCTAATGGAGGGTAAAACATATATAGTGGTTGGGGTACACACTACCTTGGAGTTCTTGGAACAAAGTTTAAAAACTGATGAGAAGAATGTGGTATTTGCGTTTGAACCTAATCCATATCTTGTGGAAGAATTACTACAAAGAGATTTACCGACGAATTACCATATTGTACCTATGGGAATTTCAAATTTCAATGGAAAGAGTGAATTCCATATTCATACCGATAGTTATTCATCATCACTTACCCAATGGGGAACTGGTCCTCAATATGGTGAGTTCTATGAAACTCGTATGGTAGATGTTATTCGATTGGATAAGTTTATCAAAGAACAAGGTATCGAGAAAATCGATTACCTACATATCGATGCACAAGGTTCGGATTTTAATGTTTTACTATCTCTTGGTGATTCGATAGAATTGGTTCGGGAAGGAAGTTGTGAATCTCTTTCACCAACAACTCCATGGAAATTATACGAAGGCCAAGTTGGATTCGGTGAAATTTGGGATTGGTTGATATCCAAAGGTTTTGATGTGAGATGGGAGGAAGATACCAATGGATACCTTAAAGAAAATGAAGTAACAATATATTTCAAACGCAAGTAATATGAAAGGATTTAATGTAGATGAAACACAACAAAAGTGGTTAAACACTTTTTATGATTGGATATCCAATACATGGACTAAGGATTCGTATGTGACCATAAACGGTAGAATGAGGACCATCGGTGAATACTTGGAAACTTTAAACAAAATCCGAATCGTTGGGTTTTATACCCACCAAGAAAGGGATATGTTAAATGAACTTCGTACTCGATACATTAAGAAGGATTTGAATGTTGAACAATTCCCTTTCTAACATTTGGTAATGTGAAATAAATTTCGTATATTTGTAATTGATTAAATAACTACATAAAACATGAGAACATTAACAAAAGATGGGATTACTAAAATTGTAAAATTTACTGATAAGGTACACGAACGAGGTATCGAGTTGGAAGATAGGGTTGAGAAATACCTACAATCAATGCATATCAATTACAATCGTAATAAGAAAGAAGGTATTGATTTTATAATTGGAGGTGGTATTTATTTGGATTGTATCGCACAAGGTGTAAGTGGTTCTATTGGTGATAAACTCCCACATAAGTGTTGGAAATACATTCGTAAGTATGGGTTGAAAGATATCTATATTCTACATCCTTATTCACCCATACACATGAGTGTTGGTGAACATTTGGAAGAAATTGAAAAATGGTATCGTTGTAACATCCACATCCTAAGTTGGAACGATTTTACTTATTTGATGAATGGTGGAAAGTTTGAAACTCGAAAACCATATACCTATTCAAGAGATAGTGCTCGTGTTTCAAATCATGCACCTACAAATGCTAAACTTAATGAATTTTTTAAATTTACTAAATAACCAATATGAGTTCAAGTGAATTCAACAAAAAGTATGAGAAGTGGATTCCACAAGGTTGGTATGGCTTGGAATTCAATATACCCGAAGTAACCCAATACTTGGATAGTATCATGGATGGTGGATTGGTAGAGTTGCCGGGATTTGAATTGCATCAAATCAAATTGAAGTTTGGAATGAGTAGATTTTACTTTGGGAGTAGTATTACAAACAAAAAGATAGAAGGTATGATTGAGGGGGAGATTGAAAAGACAATTGATGATATTATTAAAAAACTATCAAAATAAATCAAAAATAAAAAAACCTTGAACGACGGGGCCGATGAAAAAACAAGATACATACTACTTGGAACGAATCCTGAAAGAATCGGAAGAGGATAAGACACATATACGATTTACCTATGAAGAAATCATCAATAACAAATCACCGGAGGAATTAGGTAAGTATATTAGAAAAAAGATGTTAGAAAAGATTCTTAATATAGAAGAATATCAAACATATATAAAGAAAGTAATTTACGATAGAGAAAATGGAATCTAAAAATACCCAATTTACAATATCAAATGATTCATCCCACTTAACGATGGAAGGTAGTACCAAAGTTACTATTAAAGCATCACAAACGATAGTAGGGACTGGTACACAATTACCAATTGAAATAGTTGGCGAGTTCAAAGATATCCCACCACATTTACATCAGTTATATATGCAATCCATGTGGTCTTCGTATGGTAATGTAAATGTATATGATAATACAAATGAAGATAAAGAACCAATGACAATCAAAGAACAAAGATTGAATAAGATTGTGGATATCATTTGTAAAGGATTAAATTTAAAATAATATGAAAAAGAAGAAATTTGTTCCTTACAAATACCTATCACCTGAAAAGAGACGAGGGATGGAACTCCTTCGTAATTGGTGTTTAGAAAAATTTAAAAACCACTATACTGATGATACCCGTCCATGGAGACAAAACATAGATGTTATCTCTAATATACTAAGACAACAAACATATAGTCCAGAAGATGGAACATATCTAAATATCGTTCGTAAACAATATCTAACCGAAAAATACCCAAATCATGCGTTATAGAATTATTGAAAGCACTTACAATGATGAGTATGGTAAAGAAACCCAAAAAGTATATTACATCGATGTAGAAAAAAACTTTTTAGGAATATTTAAATATTGGAAAAGAATTACACATAAGGTAGGTGGTATGAGTGGCACCTATAATACTTGGACACCATTTAAAACATCAAGTGATGCTCATGATTTTGTATTAACTACTTTGTGTGGTAGCAATCATAAAGATGATTGGAAAGAAAAGGTGGTAAGCGATTTTTATTGTGATTAAGAAACCTGATATGAAACGGCAAAAGGCTCAAATACAAAAGATTGTAAAAGAGTATAAAGATGCTACCCTTAAAGAAATATGGGAAGGTATTAGGGATAATTTTATCTTTGGATTTTTAGGAGCTACATTAGTAGTATTTATTGCAACTCGAACTGATATAGCCGTACTGATTGGTTATATCACTTATTATTTTTTTATGGGTAAGATTGTTAATCGACCTAAGTATGTTACCGATTTGGGTAAGTTGATTGTATTCCCTCTACCATCGGCATTAGGAGCGTTTACTGGATACAAACTATCCTACACCCTCATTAAACTTATTGAAGAATTAAAATAAACAATTATGTCAAAGTACACCGAAAAATGGAAAAAGGAATTTACAAAAAGATATTCCAAAGCAATTCTTGAATTACAAACATTAGAGAATGAATATAAAGAAATGGTAGATACGAATCCTGATAAATGGATATCTATATACCCCGATGAATCTAGTATTGAATTCGGTAAATGTGATGGGTTTTATATCAATCACTATAATGAAGGTTCATCAGATGATAATCCCGAAGAACACGTTGATGTAACACTCAAATCTGAACTTGGTATGTTTGGATTCAAATTTAATACATTTGAACAACTAAAAGAATTTAGAAATGATATTATAGAGGCGATGGATAAATTTAATAGACCAGTAATTGAAAGAAATTTAATATCAGATGATTGTGAAGAGGAAGATGAGAATTGGGAAGAGAATGAAGAAAGTGAATATACTATCCAATGTTCAAGAGAATGTGTTCAATCTTGGACACATACAGTAATGGCAAGAAGTGTATGTGAAGCATATAGAAAAGCACAAGAAGGTGAAGGACATGATGAGAATGATGATTTTGACCAATATGGTGAAATAGATTATGAATTGATATGATTTTTAAAACACGAAAACTTATTAAACCCGAAGACCTAAACGCCAGAGGAACTTTATTTGGTGGTCAGGTATTAAAGTGGATTGATGAAGAGGCATCTATATTTACAATATGTCAATTAGGTGAAAGAAACATCGTTACAAAGGCTATGAGTGAAATCAACTTTGTAGCATCAGCAAAGACAGGTGATATAGTTGAAATAGGTTGTGAGTTAGTATCGTTTGGTACAACATCAATTACTATTTCATGTGAAGTAAGAAACAAAGATACAAAACAAACTATTATTAAAGTGGATAAGATTGTATTCGTTTTGTTAGATGAAAACGGTAAACCAACTCCACATGGGAAAAAAAATTAAAATGAAACAACAACCAAAAGGTAAATTGATTAAATCAAACAAAGTATTAGAACTATTAGAAGGTGTAGGTGTTGTAATGAGAATTATGGCATTCGGATTACTTTCGGTAATGGGCCCAGCAACTCCTTTCCTACTTATGTGGATATGGAATACCATTGATGCAGTTATTCTTACTTATTGTGCATGGGAACGTGATAATAGACCTTATATTCTTTTAAATTTCTTTTGGTTAATTGTAGGGGTAGTTGGAATTTATAATAGTTGGTAACTAATTGATTATCAATAACTTATAACCCATTGAAAATCAATGGGTTATTTTTTGTCAAAAAATAAATGGTAAAATATTTGGATAATTGGGAAAAAGTTCGTATATTAGCTTTGTAAGATTAAGAAATGATAAACTTTAAAACAAATAACATGAGTAACTCTTTAAGAACCTTTATCAATGTAAACAATGTGTTAATCGATGAAACCCACGAAGAATTGTGGTATAGTAAGTTAAACGATGAACATTGGTCCAACATCAACAAAAGATACCTACTTCGTATTTTTAATCCACTTAAAAAGGTGATGGAAACTGAATCCAAACCAAAATGGGGTATGGTAATTAAAGAAATGGTAGGATATAACCACCTTGGGTATTATTCTTCGGTTTACAAAACCCTGAAAGAAATCAAAGTAATCAAATACTCTAAAACCGAAAAATGTATCGTAAAGGGTGTGAATTGGAAACGTTTCTATGGTGGTGAAGATTGGTCTTGGTTTGTAATGAATACATCATCAGGAATGAAATCATACATAAAATAATTAAAAATATTTGGAAAAGTGAAAAACTTTTCGTATATTTGTATAGTAAGATTAAAACATATAAACCATGAACAACTTTAAAATTTTATTAACCGCCGGGATTTCCTTCTTTGTTTCTTACTTAATCACAATTGGTTGGGTAGATAAGATGGTTCACTTCCCCGACCCGATAAATGAATTGGGGTGTTTAACAATTTCATTAACTATGGGTATTGTTTCCCTGATAGCATTAGATTACAAAGGGTTGTATAAATGGTTAATCTCTAAATAAGAAACTTACAGCGATTGAGATACTACTCTAGCTGATTAAGATATAGGTAAGGTTGAAGCCAACAACTAATAAAACCGATTGTGTGACCTACCCAGTAGGGAAGAAAGCCGGATACCTTACCTTCTTTATTTTTTGAGACCATTCTCTCCTATCCAAGCGAACACCTCTGTTCCACCCACCACAAAGTTTATCTCTCTTAACTTGGGTCTCAATCGTGGTGGGTTTTTTTTATTTTTAAAAAAATGAATATGTAATGTAGTAGAATATGAATAAGATGAATAAAATTAAATTGGCTGTAATAATAATGGGAGTGTTATTATTGCAAAGTTGTACAATGTATCGAATTAAATCGGTAACACACCCAACTGGTGTTACTTATCATTTCCCACAAAAAAGAATTCTTATTTCTGAATGGGAAAATATCAAAGCGTATGATGGTGATTTTTCTTTTAAATGGGCTAGACGTGTTATCGATTATGATAAAAATCCAAATAAAGTAAAAATAAAGTATAAAAGAATAAAATGAATATAGAAAAGAAGTGGTTGTATTTAGATGATGCAAGAACACCGATACCTGATAAATGGGAAGTTGTAAGAAACTATGATGAGTTTGTAGCACATATCAGATTAAATGGTTTGGAAAATTATGAAGTAATATCATTAGACCATGATTTGGGTGATACTGCAATGAATGAATACTTTAATAATGTGTCACCAAATTTTGAATTGAATTATGATAATATTAAAGAAAAAACTGGTATGGATTGTGCAAGATGGTTGGTAAATGAAAGTTTAACACATAACATACCATTACCACAAATCTATGTACATTCTGCAAATCCAATTGGTTCTGCTAACATTATGGGATATGTTAATAATTATTTAAAGAATTGTAGATTACCACAAACTTGCATAAGGGTTAGAATTGACCATACTTAAATAATATATGACAGATACATCATTTAATAGATTACAATTTAAAAAAGAAGATTTAATCGAACCACATATCATATATGGTGGTGATTCATTTATATGGGGTGAAGGTTTAGATTTGTATATGGATACCCCATATTGGATTTCTGAACGAAGTAAACGTAATGAATGGGACCAGTTATTTGAAAAAACTACACCCGAATCAAATAAGTTTAGAGAAACAAACAGATTTCCTGGTTTAATTGAATCTAAAACTGGTCTCAAACAAATAGTAGACCCAACCAATGGTGGTGATTATCAATCATCTACTGATATTGTAAATTTTAATTTAAATGAATCAACTAACGCAGTTGTCTATTTGTTTACTTCTGTTGATAGAAATTTTCTACATTCATCAATGCATTGTGAGTGTGAATTTTGCAGTGATATGAAACCTAAACCGTTTAATGTTTATTTTAATTATCTATCAAAGATTGCAAATAATGAACCGATTGATGAGTGGTTACAATCCAAAATAGATTATCTTGTAAAATATGAAAATATTCCAGAATTTCATTTGAGAGATTTTGATATTCACAAAATGATTCAACACATGGATACTATCTTTCATAACATAAGAAAGAGAAATATTGATTATTTTGTTGCAAATCATTTAAAGAAATGGTTAAAGACTCACAAAGTATATCTTATAGATAGTTGGTGTCAATGGACTTCCCGCAATTATATTCATGCAAATCCATTTATCGAAAAACATCTACTACCTTTAAAAGGATATGATAATAATTGGTATAAAATGTATAGTGAATGGGAAAGAACATTTCCACATGAAAGAATGAGTCATGAGTTTCCTGGTTGTCAAAATGGACACCCAACGTTACTTCAACATCAATACTTAGCAGAATCAGTTATCACTGCTATGAAAAAGGATTCGATTTTGTTTAACAATACCAAATCTATAATATAACTAAGTGTTAGAAAACAAATCTTTATCCAACGATAATGGTTTTGTATGTTTTCTTGGTGCTCTAATCGAACCAACTTCTTGGTTAATTTTGGATAAACTAATACCCATTGTTGATACAACTAAAAATAATCCTAATATAAGTTCTAACATGATTTTGTATTTTTTTAATATAAATACAATTTTAGTTAGATAAATCTAAACA
>JACCDO011947155.1_pt1 | contig 20257 bp, 5 predicted proteins | sample 7446101 | NCBI WGS metagenome assembly JACCDO01 (sample SAMN15323440, study PRJNA562643) | freshwater metagenome | isolation source: river surface water | place: USA:Blue River Watershed | collected 2017-08-16
AATCGTCAATATCCGCAACACTTATGGACACCGAATTCTTTGATGCTGAACTATATGCACTTCGAAATGCTTCTGCAGATTGGGCTCGTCTAATGTACTTATCGCCTTGGCTGCTGCACGAGAGCCCCCGCAATGTGCTCGCGGCAGTAATACTGCGCACCAATCGTGAGGGATTCATCCACATTCTTAACAACAACCTCATTGACAACCTGGTGCGGACAACGTTTGTCAGTCAAACTTTGTCTTGGTTATGAGACAGTCTTTTGGAATCCCTACCTATTAGGTATTACCTACCTACCTTGGTATTTTTCTCCTAATCCCCTTTTTTTTTTGAGAAAAAAAAGGTAAAATAGAAAGAATCATAAATGAGGTTGAAATGGTTGTCAATTGGCGCCATTTGGACCCTAGTGTTGGGGGCAGCGGTGACAAGCCAAGCTGCGACAGTTGCGGTGGGGGACATCAGTAAAATCGGGGTCAAAGGGAACAATGACGACGCCAATGATGATAGTAAAGGTGCCGACGGTCCGATGAATGAGATGATGTCATATTGTAAAGATGACATCGACAATTATTGCGCCTCAAGTAGGGGGCGCGGCGGATTGGTAATATTATATTGTTTAGAAAAGAATAAGCAAAAATTATCTTCATCCTGTCAGGAATATCTCGGTAGTGCAGTAGTGGGTGGATGTAATGTTGACGCAGTATTATATTGCTCAGATAAATATAATATCGATGATATTTATAATTGCTTGAATGATCATAAAAGTAAATTAAGCGAAACTTGTTTAAATAATTTAAAAAGTCAATCAAGTCCGTGGGATAGTCTAGCCACCCGAAGCAAGAACATCACAAGTGCCATCACATCTATCTCGATGTTATACTTATTGATACCATGCCTTATAGCATTACTTTCATATTATATGAATCATAAATTGAATAAACAACAGAAAGAAGTTATGAACGAGCACTCCAATGTGTCACCCAGAAGTGATGCTTCGACAAATGAAACATTAACAAGTGCAGCACAGGGCGCCACCCCTTGGCACATCTCTTTCTCCAATATATCTTATTCTATAGATAATAAATGCATTTTAAAAGATATAAACGGAGAATTTTTACCGCGTAATATAACCGCTATAATGGGACCTTCAGGTAGTGGTAAAACGACATTATTGAAGTTATTGGGTGGGCATATCAACACCGGCGAGTTTCATGGCGATCGTTGTATCAATGGCAAGCCAATAGCAGGGAAGAAGTACGACGAGCTAATAAGACGTCAAGGATACGTGGCCCAGGAAAATGTTCTATTAGAATCACTAACTGTTTGGCAAACCATGTATTACTCAGCGATTTTACGAATAAATTCTAATGTTGGCATGAAGGAGAAGTTAAAACAAGCTGCAAAGATCATGGACGAAATGGGTTTGTATGATGTAAAAGACACGATTGTTGGTAGTGGTGAGCGAGGAATTTCCGGTGGACAACGTCGAAGACTTTCCATAGCATTAGAGCTCCTGAGCAATCCCGAAATACTTTTGTTGGATGAACCAACAAGTGGTCTTGATTCATCTTCATCCATGAAACTGGTACAGCTTTTAAGGCGAATGACTAGGTTTGGTGATCGAGGCACCACGGTTGCACTGACGATCCATCAACCGAGGGCGGAAGTATTCGCATTATTTGATTCAATTTTATTACTTGGTAGTGGTGGATACTTACTGTACTATGGTAGAACTAGTGCAGCAGCTAGCCATTTGGCAGCAGCACCTTGTGCATTCCGTTCACTAGATAATTATGACAACGAAGCCGATTTCATCATTGATGTTCTGGATAGCGCTGAGACGGATGTGAACAACACTGATATTGAAATGTCATCATCGGCATCATCACCAACCCGAGACGATGACAATATTGAGCTGACATTGTTACCTAGCGGTGCCCGACCAGTTGCAGAAGCCCAAGATTTACTCAATACGAATAGCAATAAAAATTATATGATAGAACTTAACAAACACTTTGTATCATCTTCACACTATTCGGATTTGATGGAGAGTATTAACGGACACAATTCAAACTCCAATGAAGTATTGCTGCAGCGAGTCCCAGTCACACCATTCAATCAAATATGGCTGTTATTCAGTCGCAGAGTGCAGTTGCATCTATTGCCAAAAAACAGTGTCGCGAAGGACATACTGTATCCTCTACTGGAAATCACGTTTGTCACCTCCATTGTTACATATGCGTTTAGCTATCCAATTGATTTAAGTTTAGAGCTTCCATATCAGACGTTAATGCTGTTCTTTATGATATCTACGTATGCGATGATACTGCAATACCTGATATTGATACCTGAGTACATGTTAGAGAGGAAGGTATTGCAACGAGAAAAGACATCCGGTGTAGTCGACTACATACCCTATATTGTGAGCACTATGCTGACCGAAATGCCTCGAGCCGTGATACAATGCATACTACTGGTATCATTATTGTACTTCATTCATCCCAATTTAAATCCGGACCCTATTAATATTCGCTTCTGTTACGTGTGTCTAATGGTTGGCACTTGTGCATGGCAGTCATTGATTTGTGTCATTTCAGTCATAACCGATGATGCCGGATTTGCATACACCTTGTCGTTCTTAACTCTCGGTAGCGGCACCTTATTCGGAGGCCTTATGGTCCGTATAAATAAAATCCCACAATTTCTAAAGTTTATATATTATTCTAGTGTAGTAGCTGTTACTCAGCGCACACTTGTGGTGAACGACTTGCAGTGTTGTTATATGACCACGAATTGCTTTTCATTATACCACGAATTTACAGATGAATACAAAAATCAAAGCGATATGGGTGTGGCATCTCCACCTAGACTAATGCTTGCACAGAATAGCTCGGGTATCTTAAACCCGGCATTATTGATGTGTCCACCAGGCCTGCAGATCACTGGTGATGGTAGTGACAAAGGTAATTTAGGCCGTTTTTATCTACGAATCTTAGGGTTGGATCAAGACAATCCATTCTTGTCCTTATTGCTTTTATTTTGGGCGAACGTGCTTTTACGGTTTATTGCAATTCTTATTCTGTATCTGAGGGATTATTTGAAGTACAAGTTAGTGAAGCGATAGGCTATGCGAGAGAGAACATTAGACTATGTTGGTAGCATATTGTATTATTTTGTAGTAAATGTAACTGATGTCTGCATTAAATAGTTACATTAATGGCTGTTTTTAATGTATCAAAATTGAAATATAGTACTAAAACCCGCTATTACTTGTTCACTAATGGCCAACGACTAGTAATCCCTCATCACCGGAACTCTCCTGTAAAACAAAAGCGATGGTATATTGCAGGAAGAGTAAAACAGTTCATTGAAATCAAGTGAGGAAATTCGTTTTTTGAAGCAGATTTTAGAGGTAAAAATTGCTGCACCATAACTCCATCCACGCACGCACACACTACACGCACACGGACGCACTAGGTAGTGGTGAGACAGCACTTAGTTCGGATCATTTTTAAATTTTAACTCTGAAAATGATGGTTTATGTGATGAAAATGCTGCTTTGGTGTTGGTTTGTTAGTTTCATTTTAATTTTGACTGATTATAGTGGTGATGCTGCTAGTTCTGCGGATGCCCCGGATTACAGCGGTAACGAGACTATCGCATACATTGAACGCGAACTAAGTTTCATTAACTCTACTTGTTCCGTCACTGCACAAAGCGATGATGGATACGAATTCCCCTGGATTTCTCTGTGTGATAGTTGCTCGGAACCTCAATATATTTCTGATGGAGGATCAGGTGCGAATTTGTATGAATTCTCTTCATCGGGAGGGAGTTGTTCAATTTCGTACATCGGAACGTACCTCGGAGGATATTCAAATGCCCAGAGTTACGAATTAGTGTCTGCAATCAATGCATTAACAGATGGAGATATCATAATACTTGTTGTGACCGGCACTGGTGATGGATTCAGTTCCGATGTATTTATGACGTTACAGGAAAGGCTTGGTGCTGCTGTTTCCTCGTTCTCGTACCAAAGCACGTATGTATTAATTGCTGAATATTATAGCACACAATATGGATCTCAACTTTGTGAGTCGGGCGCATATTACCCAGAGTATGGTTCTTATTGTGAATATACCTTCACGAAGTCAGACTCTGCACCTACACCCACGTCAGAACCTATTTTATCTCCATCAACAGAACCAACGACAGCAGGACCAACATTAATTCCAACAAAAATGCCCACTAGTATACCAACATTAACACCAATAGGAGCACCAACGGATACACCAACAGTTATACCAACAATAGCATCAACAATAGCATCAACAGTAGCGCCAACTGATACACCAACATTAGCACCAACAACAAGTAAGCCTACAGTAATACCAACATTAATACCAACAACAAGCGAGCCTACAGTAATACCAACTGATGCTCCAACAGTAATACCAACATTAATACCAACAACAAGCGAGTCTACAGTAATACCAACTGATGCTCCAACAGTAATACCAACATTAATACCAACAGTAATACCAACATTAATACCAACAGTAATACCAACAACAAGTAAGCCTACAGTAACACCAACTGATAGACCAACAAAAATACCAACAGTCACTCCGACAGTAGCACCAACTGCTTTAGGTTATCTACAGAACACCGACTTCGAAAGTGACTCAATATCAGGTTTTTCTTATATGACCCCGACTGGTTGGTCTGGTGCTGGCCTTGTAGTACTCATTCAATCGGGTAGTTCGCCTTGGTTAAGTGGTTCTAATTGTCAAAGTGGAAGCTACTGTGTTGGATTACAAAATACTGGAAGTTATATATATCAGTCGCTGTATTTGCCGAGCAGTTATTCCGCAAAGGTTACATTCTACTTGACTTCACGGCGGGGAGGATTGCCATCAATGAATTGTACAGTTACTTATGGATCGGTCGCACTTGGAACGTATTCCTCAACGGATAGTTGGGCGCAGCAAACAGTGAGCATCCCAGCGACTACTGGGGATAGGAATGATTATTTAAATTTCACTCAATTGACCTGTAATACCGACTGCACATTTATTATGGACTTGGTATCTACTACGGTGTATTTGACGCTAGAACCTACAGTGTCTCCGACAACAAGTACACCTACAACAAGCGAGCCTACTAGAATGCCAACAGTTATACCGACAATCGCACCAACAACCAGCAAGCCAACTATTACACCAACAACTAGCAAGCCAACTATTATGCCAACTTTTTTAGGTTATCTGCAGAACACCGACTTTGAAAGTAACTCAATATCAGATTTTTCTTATATGACCCCGACTGGTTGGTCCGGTGCTGGTTCTATTGTTCTCATTCAATCGGGTAGCACTGACTGGTTAAATGGCACCTCTTGCCATAGTGGAAGCTACTGTGTTGGAGTACAAAATATTGGAAGTTATATATATCAGTCGCTGTATGTTCCCAGTACTTATTTGACAACGGTTACATTCTACTTGACTTCACGGCGGGGAGGATTCTCATCAATCGATTGCACAGTTACTTACGGATCGGTCGCACTTGGAACGTATTCCTCAACGGATAGTTGGGCGCAGCAAACAGTGAGCATCCCAGCGACTACTGGGGATAGGAGTGATTATTTAAAATTCACTCAATCGACCTGTGATACCAACTGCACATTTATTATGGACTTGGTATCTACTACGATTTATTCAGCGTCACCCACGCTAGTACCTACAGTGTCTCCGACAACAAGTGAACCGACAGTAACACCAACAGTAATACCAACTAGTGCACCCACTTTTATACCGACAGCAAGTCCCACTCGCGGCACATGTTATTTCTACGTCGATTCACTTTCGTATTATTATAACTCAAATTCTTATTCCAATTACTACGTATACCAAACTCAAACTGGTTGGGTTAATCAAGGCTTTAGTACCGCGCAGGGAATGACTATCGCCAAAGTTTCATCTGGATCTGATTGCGGGCTCTCCTATATTGGTACATACTATGGTTTCAGTGTTACTACGTGGTCTCTTTTTTGGTCTACGGTTACACCAGCAAAAAGCACTGAGTTAATCGCTGCGATCGACTCGTTATCAGACGGCGACATCGTAATGCTTTCCTTGTCCGATACAGGAAGCGATTTTTCATCTGATGTCATTACCAAGTTGCAACAAAGGCTCGGTGCGACAGTGACCTCGTTCCCTTACCGATATGTGTATGTGTTAGTAGCGCAATACTATAGCACTAAAACGGGAGTAAATTTGTGCGAATACGGTCCATCATACTATGTTTATTCCGCTTATTGTTATTACTACTATTATACTGCCACGAACCAGCCCACAGCACTACCCACGTACCTGCCTACATTCACGCCAATTCCGACATTTAAACCAACATACCACCCAACATCTGAGCCATCGTCACAACCAACATCATCTCCAACATCCGAGCCATCAGTACAACCTTCATCGCAACCTTCATCGCAACCAACCTCACAACCATCTCCAGAATATGTATCAAACTTTCCAGAATACGCAGAAATATCCAATATGGTAGTTACTAACGGTACTAATAGCATAGACATCACATTAACGGTGCAAAATTATTTCATAAGAAGCTCGGGCTACGTCTACTGCGCAGCGTTTAAAACCTCTTTAGCTACCGAAGTAATAACCACGAATATGATTAAAAACGCAGGCAGTAGCAGTATATATGACTTGGATGTCAGAAGGTACATAAGCGTGAATGTCGTCATCGGCGATCTAGACGCGTTGACGAACTATGACGTGTACTGTTACTCAGAGACCTCGGATGGCGTCGGTTTGGAATTAGAATCAGTGCGAAATACAAAAATACAAGCGAAAACTCTGTGTTGTCGGGGTATATCATTCACAAGTAACCCTCCTTATGTTTTCGGTGACGTGTCTCAGTATAGTTTTATTTCTGACCAGTCCAAGTTCATGTTCCAATTCAGTCTCGATTCCAATCCGGGAGTTTCAGTCAAGGTGGTTCCTGTATTGTATGATACTTCAGGGAATGTAGTTGGTAGTAGCGACGTAGTGATGATTCCTTCGTCGGTAGCATTCACTGCCGGGTCCAAAGTACTTAGTGGGTCATTTTATATTTCTGCTGTTAGTACTTCATTCAGCGGCGATTATTATTTAGCTCTCAATACTACTGGTGCGAGTGCAGATGAATACTACGTAGTAAACAAAACTGTTGAAATCCTATCATCAACTGCACCACCACCAGCACCTATACTCGAAAGCGCTGTATTCAGTGGAAGTGGTTCGAGCTTACTACTCACATTTGACTCGGAGACCAACCTCGCCAACATCACCAGTGTAGTCTGGGATTGCACCTTGCTTTTAACTTTTACCGGAGACTCTCGGGCAAGTTGCATCTGGTACTCGGATGCGATTATTTCTGTACAATTTGATGTTTATGATCCATCTTTGTCGTACGTATCCGTAGGTGATAGTATTACACTGTCAGCCAATGTACTAACAGCGAAGTGTTGTGACAAGTGTAACTGCACCGCTTACGACTACAATGACGCCGCTGTACTGACTATAGCAGCTCCCGAGGATAGTTTAGTGCCGAAAGTGAACTTAATATTTCCTGCTGAGGTGAGTAGCTGCGCTGATAGTATAGTAATCGATCCCAGCTCATCGGTTGGTAACATGGGCCGATCGTGGTCGTCACTCGTTTGGACTGTCAATGTTGAAACAACAAATACTACTTACGACATCGCACCTTTGCGGCAATATGTGAATCAACAAACCGACATCAGTTCCAGTTTCAGCATCCCGAACGATCTGTTTCCGTACAATGGAAATGGAACCGAGAGCATATCTTTAAGGCTAGAATTGACTAACTATTTCGGTAAAATGGCCGTGGGGTCTGGCACTATCACGTTAGTCAGTAACCCGAATACCCCCACATTGAATATTCTCGGGTCCCGTTTCTTGACCATAAATCCATCGGAGAAGCTCTCGATACAGTCTATAGTATCATTTTCAAGTTGTGCGAGTGGAGGAACCCCCTCCCTTTCGTATGTTTGGCGCGTGTACGATGGCGGTATGAATCTATTAACCCACCAGTCTAAAAGTGCGGATAAAAGCAAGTTTATATTGAACCCATATACGTTATCGCCACTTGATACCTATTATGTCCAAGTTACTGTAACGGTCATTAGCGAAGATGGGGACACTGCATCGGCCACTAGTGATGTTACTGTCTACGTAGACCACGGAGATATCGAAGCTATTGCTTCCGGAGGATACAAACGCTCCGACCCCGAAGATCGAAGAATTATAATAGATGCGGGTAACTCTATTGATTATGATTATGGACCCAGTGACAGTGCTGGTAAATTAGGGTATTCCTGGAGTTGTATTTTTGGCGACTCGAGTAGCTATGGCTCTGACTGCGACGTGTTCGGTTCGATATCCACCACCTCGAGCGAATTAGACTTTCCGGCCAATACTCTGAGCTCTAATCACACGTATTTGTTCACTTTCTTGGTGTCTTCACTATACGATAGCACCAGATACGACAGTAACACCGTTGAAATCACACCCTCCGTCGCAGGATCGCCGTATGTGTCCATTCTTAGCTCTGTGAGCAAATTTAATACCGCGGATAAGCTGTACTTAGATGCCCAACTTCAAGCTACCTATGACGTCAATGCTGTGTGGTCGATATACAAAAGTGCATTTAGTGAGGAGTTACAAGCTAGTACGCCCATATCGAAATTTTTAAGCGCATCTAGTGCTATTTCAACCGTTTCGTTTCCTTTGTTGTGCAGTTCATATACATTCGTTGAAGGAAGGACATATACCTTGCGGTTAACCGTTACTGCAACTAATTCAGCCAAATCATCTAGTTCTTACATTACGGTAGTGGTTAATTCTGCTCCAACGTCAGGCACTACTACAGTAGCACCTTTAAGCGGAGATCCGTTAGACACTCTGTTTTCATTGAAGACGGCTTCATGGACTGATGACTCCACTGACTTCCCCTTGAGCTATAGCTACTACTTTCAACTGTCGTCAAATTTAGACCCGTTGATAATATCCAAACGAGGGTACGTACCGTCAGTGTCTTTTACCCTGCCATACGCACTTGAGACAGAGGCCTATAATATTGATTTAATTGTTTATGTATTTGACATTTTTGACGCAGCTGCTGAATCGGTGGTTAACGTGACCATGACGTATGCTGCCATGAGTCTAGACGACATTGGCAGCAAAGTTGGTGATTCTTTAGCTTCTGCATTTTCTAGTGGCAATTCCGACGGTGCATTGTTAGTCATGAATAGTCTTTCGTCTTCTATTAATGGTGTGAATTGCACATTAGCCCCGGATTGCGCGACGATGAACAGAGACTCTTGTTTATTGACTCCACAAACATGTGGTAGTTGTAAAAGTGGATATTTGGGCGTTATTGGAGACAGTAATATACCTTGCGTAGACGCAGCTGCTGTAACAGGTCCAGTTGGTGCAAATTGCACAGCAAATTCCGATTGTCTCTATAATTATTGTAGTAACGGTTATTGCGAGTATCCGACGTTGACGTGTCCTTCCAATGATCATAATTATACATGCTCCGGTCATGGTCTCTGTCTGTACAGCGACATCAATGACAATGCTCTTGCATCGTGCACTATACAAGATACCACATGCCAGTCGTATTGCACGTGTGATTCTGGATACAGTGGACTGGATTGTTCCTTAAGTGATGACGATGCATTGAAAAGGGATGCGTTACGAAACGTTGTTTGTTCAGGTTTAGTCACTATCTATGAATCGCAAGACGACTCCGCGGAGTTACTGGATTTGTTGGTCTCGTCAATGAATAATGGCTACGATCCGCACGAAGTAATAACTGCAGAAACTGCAGCTGTTTGTAATGCAGTCTTGGATGCCATACAGAGCATGATGTTGCGAGGATATGTAACAGACACCACGAGTCCTGTAGTAACTTCTGTAGCAGATGGTATTTCGTCATTTATAGACGGTTCAGTTATAACCAAAAGAAAAAATAGTGACAACAGAAGAAGAAATCTAGCCCAAAGTGTAGAAACCAACACAACGAGTATATCGAACGCAATGGATGGTCTGGTGTCCGCTCTCGGAAACATCATGGTGGAGGGCGAGCAGCCAATCCAATTAATGTCGCCTAATTTCAGGTTGAAAATGATCAAGGAGTTGATGTCCGATCACGCTGCCAATGCATCGTACACGCTAGCCCCTCCTGTCTCTGATTCAGAGGCTGCCTATGGTTCATCCCAACCCTCCATCATCTTTGAAAATATAACTGCTTTAGCTAGTTTATGTGGGTTTGGTAGCGGCTATGCCGAGATTTCCATGACCAAGTATGGTTCAAATCCTTATGACAGCGGCAATGCCTCGGTTGTCAGTTCCATGCTAACAGTTGGTGCTGCAGCTGGCAGTTCTAGCGTTTCGTATGAGGTTGATTATTCTACTCCGTTGTATTACCTAGTTATGCCATTTGCAACAGCTCAAGATTTCAATTTGAGTCTTGTCGATGCAGTAGTTGCTGGAAACGAATATTTACTGAGTAACGTAACCCTTCCTGCATGTTCAATATACAATCCGACTACCGGCATTTACCAATCATGTGGTAATTGTAATATCAGTACGTTTACGAACTACAACGTAACATTTGCTTGTTACGATCCGAGTGACATATGTCCGACTGGTTCACGTCGCAGATTGTTTGATGGACTAGACCAATATCGCGTACTTGCATCCAATGACGATGGCACCGTATCCGCTACCGACCGAGCAGCTAGTCAGTATTCTGCACTACTCAAGGCAATCTTAGAGGAGCTGAAGCAGGTGATGTCCGCGAATCCGTTCGCTATCAACTTGGAGGATGCGATAGCTGTCCTTTCATTTATAGGAACGATCACGATTATATTACTAGTTGGTTGCTCCTATTTTCATTCAAAGGACCGTAAAGAGAGAGCTGAAATGATAGAAGAAAGAAGGTTATTGGGAACCAAGTCAGTCAAATCTAAGAAGTTCATCAGAGGTGCGTTTCCTGACGAGGTATTTGAAAATGAAAACTTTGTTATCCGTTGCGCAAAAACCCTTCTCAATGAACACTCTTTGTCCGTATTTTTCTTCTCGTCATCGAGTATGATCAGCTCTCGCTTGGTAAAGTGGCTAGAGCTTTGGTACGGCGTTCTGAGTACACTATTCGTTGATTCGGTGTTTTATGGTGTCTTCTATGCAGATACCGGCGTGTGTGAGCTATGCCCAGACGAATTAACTTGTTTAGCACTGCAAAATCAGATATTTAGTACGAATCAATGCCAATGGACTCCGCCCGCGGACCCCGCCACGGCTCTTGGAACTTGCTCTATGTTGCCGCCACCGGAAGACGTGGTGTTTTTCACTATATTGAGTGTCGTTATATCAATTATTGGCACTTTCTTTGCTGTGATTTATAAGTTTTGTGCGATTTATGTCATGAGTAAGCGACCTGATTGGGGGCGTTATCCGTTACTCTTCGATACGAAAAAGTCCATATTTTATGACCCATTTGAAATCGATACCGAAATGTCCGGTGATGGCAAGGCTAAGGTGGTTGCAATCGTCTCATTGGATAAAGACACACATAAATTAAGCGCTAGTGAAATAGATGCGTATAGTCTTGACACCTACCTGGACATGTTGTCCCCCAATGAAGAAGCATTTGCATTGCTAGACTCTATTCAAGCAGAATTAAGGAGGATCAGGTCAGTCGACGTGGAGGCATCCGATGCACGTCAAACCGCGTCAAATGAAGAACCATTTTCATTGCTACGTAAGTTAGTCAAGCTTAACCCCGATGGCACGTTGGCGCCCCTGTCGCTTTTACACCGGTTGATGTATGGTGACGCGTTCAACAAACTTGTATGCAAAATTAAAAAAATTCGTCGAGAGTCCATAAGATTGAAAGCCATGATTGATAGAATTGATAAAACCAACTTGCCCGACAAAGAATATACGTTACTGCAGCACTTTATACTCACTAACTGCTCTTTCACGAGTCGCGTCATCGTCGACAAGTTGATGTTCGATCGCGACGAAGCATTGCCACCAAAAATAGACCCAATATTATGGTTAGTATCGATATTTGTCTTGTATGGCGTGCTGTTTTACTGCATATACTTCATCTTCATGTGGGGAGTGCAGAACAAGGGCGTGACCCTCAACAGCTGGATGATCAATGCTGGTATCAGTTTCGTTCAAGATACCTTCGTAACAGAGCCGTTAAGTATCATATTCCTCTTTGTTTTTGTGTTTGATGTAGCCAAAATAGAGTTAAAAGGTATCTATCATGCGATCAACAGTTGCATGATGAAGTACTCCAAGGAGACAGTGCCATCCAAGTCGGTTGGCCTGAACAAGACAACACAAAATTTGATTACCAATTCAATTATTCAAATTATCACCCCCGCGTGTCGCGTGGCGCGTACCGAGTCGTGCAAGTACCTGTCCTTCTCGTTTGTACTACAATGGCTCAAGGACGATGACATGGCCAGTGTAATTGGATATCACAAGTCTAAATTTCGAGCTGATGGTCTGTTCGGAATCATCGTGGGTATTGTCATGGTGGTGTTTCTGGGAGCTATAGTGGGCCCCGACACGATACTCGGGACGATGATACCATCTATAGTAGGAGGTTTAACCGTTGCATTTGTTTTTTTATACGAACATTTAGAAGGATTTATAGCCGCTATAGTTATCCTTGGTTCGCTATTTATTCTCAGATACTTCGTCATTCAACCTCTTTATCACCGAGGCAAAATTGTCGAAAGAAATAGAAGAAATCGTAAAAAGGACGCTTATTATCAGGACATGAGAAAAAAATTGGTTGATGGAAAGGGCAAAGCCAAGAGCATCCGCGCTCCGCTTACCACGCAGCAATCTAGTACTCTGCAACACAGTCAATCGGTATTCGATATGCTGCTTGGCGACGAAATGGAGCAACCTAAAACAGAAGAAAAATGGAATAAATCACAACAGACTACGAAGAAGCAGAGCACCGATTTGTTGGACTCGCTTGGGTTGATGGTGTTCCAACTGTACACGGTTTTGCATTGTCGATGCAAAATTAAAGCTATCGATGCGAACCGTAAGAAAGAGTTTAGTTTGACTCCTATCGACGACAGCCCTCAAGCACAACAACAGCGCGATAGAGTGAAATTTATGGGTAGATACGATAAGGATCGTGTGTCAGAGCTGATCAACTTCTATTGGTTTCACATGAAAAAGTGTGAACATGATGATGATCCAGATTCTAGTTTACCGGTCGTAACCTCGTTAGAATATTTGAATAATGCCGTAAGTAAGAAGTACATTTATGTATACGAGTACCAACGGATGAATCCAAACAATGAGAGAACTAAACGATCAGTAGACTTGAGTTATTCGAGCCAGTGGCTTCGTCCAGACGATCCCAAACCTTATACATGGGACGGCGGGGATTCGACCAAGTTCGAGACGCCCGTGCTAAAAGACGGCTGGCAATATGCTCCTGATACCACTTGGGTTGTCGATAAGGCCTTACCGTTATCCAAGTACGGTTGGGTTTTTGGTCAAAGCTTTGACGACTTCAAAGCACTTCATCATGCACTCAAATACGATAAAAGATTGAGAGAAATTAAGATTAAATCCGGTCCTGTGCGCATGCGTAGATGGCAGCGACTAGCTATCTTGTCCCAACAATCTGTTGCCATTCGAAGAGAATATAGAGAGAACGCGAATTCTAGGGATTACGAGGTAAGTGGAACGAAGGTAAGCACTTCACAACCATCTTGGTATACTGATAGCTCGCACAGCGAAAATTATTCTTCGGACCCTGAGAATGGTACCAGAATCCCAGTAGCCACCTTGGACTGGTTCGATAGCGAAGAGGAGAAAGATGAAGGGGAAGAGTTTCACAACTCGGTGTATAAGACCAAGTTGAAGTAAAAATTAATATTACTATAGACCGGCGGACTGAAGCCAGTCAAGGTGGAAGACTGAGCCAAGCCGCAATTGTTTGTATTGTGTCGTTTTTGTGTATATAATTCATATGAAATACCTTTGTAATACCTGCCTGCAATTGTACCGGTATGAAAAATAAAAACCCAAATCGTACTCCCCATTCCGTAGTAGAACATATTAATCATGTCAACTTTGCCGCTGTTGGCGCTGTTAGTGGCTTGGTATGCGTCTGCAACATATGCACTCGTGCCTTCCATCCACGTCACCCGTCAGGTGCGGCGCAGCGCAGGATTCCGCGGTAAACCTGATTCAAACACCAGACTATCGGCTGTAGGACCAGACGCGAGCGTGTGGTTGTACGATTTGCAGCTGCGACTAGCGAATGCGGTAACTATTCAGACCGACACCGTCTCCGTAGCCGGCGTCGGCATTTTGTACGTCGCGGGGTTGCTAGCGTCCTTATCGCCTTGTTCGCTAGGACTTCTGCCATTGACATTAGCGTATTTAGGGAAAACATCGGATGAAACTAACGACAGTGGTGCTTTACAATTGAAATTGTCGAGTTATACGATGGGCTTTGCCTCGGCGTTGTCATTATTGGGATTATCAGCGGCTTCGATTGGAAATATATTTGGATCGACCAATCTATTAGGTGACATACCTGAATTAATTGCTGCATTGGTCTCACTATTTATGGGATTTTACCTACTCAACATCGTCAACTTCAACTTCCCCTCGTTAGAGAAATACCTTCCGAATATTGATGAAACGGACCAAAACAATCCATTAAGTGCTTTTTTATTTGGTTTATCAACTGCCCTGATAGCTTCTCCATGTTCATCGCCTGTGTTAGCATCATTACTAGGATTAATAGCAGCACAAGGTGCCACGGGGAGTCCGTGGATAGGAGGACTTCTGCTGTTCTCGTATAGTTTAGGTTACGCGACGCCATTAGTGGCCGCTGGTACCATGAGTGGTGTGTACAGAGCGTACACTGCATCCAGTACCAACTCTTCTTGGATCAACGTTGTATTTGCATCAATATTTATATGTTACGGTACCTACAAGTCACTCGACCTGCTAATTTAACAAGACATGTACTCATATTGCTAGTTTTAATTGTAAATTAATGTGCTTATTATATATTTTACAATTTATAATCTTCTGATTTACAGCATTTACATACTTGATAACGGTGAGTTAGTATCTAGGGACTTGATTATGTTCACTGGTTTGGTATTGGCCAGTACACTAATATTGTCTACATCGTCACAAAACTTAATCAACATTCTAGTGGCAACTATTGCTTGCTGTAAATCGGCTTCATCAGCCATCTTGACACGAATAAGCTTTCTCAACATGACTGCCTGCTCGCGCAGCTTACTCATTGTTTGTTCGTCGATATTCTGGTATCCTGCTGATGCTTTTTGAAGAGACGGTGATAAGCCATTGCGCACCTGTGCCTGATCGTTAGACGAAGTGTCTTCATCAAATGGTAATACAACGCGTAGAAGAGATCCTTGAGCAACATTGTTTTTCTTCGCGGTGGTAGATAACAAGGCAAAGAAATCAGGTGCCTCTTTCACACATGTTGCTAGTTGGCGCCATCCGGCTTCGGTGTTTGGTATTATACGCAGTATAAGGCGCAGTTCGTACCAACTGTTAGATAACGCATCTAATGAGTACTTATCACTCTCGTCAGTGTGATGCACGTTAACTCTGGCTTTTGAAGCACTTGGGAAGGTAGCAGCATGCTCTCGTTCACGTATTGTGAGTGGAGAAAATCCATCTCGCTTCCCTTGTGATGACTCACATAATATATCACTTGCAACACTATTCACGATGCCCGTTGAGGCCCCAGTACTTCCTAACGGACTGGCGATAGTAGCAGAGTTCATCAGGCTTATGTATGTTGAAGTTAATTCGATCATAATTTTCTCGTATAATCTAGGGTTTGCCTTGTCAATATCCGTTAAGAAATTGTTGATGTTCGCACTGAGGTACTTGCCAACGACTAGGCTAATAGAGCTATTGACTCGTCCGTGATTTTGTTCGTCCGACAACTTGGTGTGTAACACTTGCAACAGTGCTGGATTACCAGAGTCTTCGATGTAACTAACCATGTGGTACACCAGAATGACCGCAACTAACGTCACCGCCGTGTCTCGCGTCGCCTCTTCACGATGTTGCAGCAAGTGTTTTATACGTTGGAGAATGTTGTTACTATCTATTTTATCATATACAAAATCTGAATTAGTGGGACTCTTCTCCAGGACTCGGCGGATGTTATATTCAATTTCGGATCGACCAAAACTGTCTAAAAGAGAAATTATTTTGCTGGAATTGGATGCGCTGGTGCTGACGGTGTTCTTCTTGGATCCAAAAATATCATCGAGTATAACCGTTAGTGACCCAATGGTGAAGCACCCAATAGAGTGCAGATATGTCAAGACATAAACCGCATCATCATAAATAGGCTTGGAGGAGCCACGCAGCAATTGAATGGTTTCTACTAACAAGGACCTCCAGGCGACGCTGTTATTGATGTGGATGTAGGGAGACTCGCCTACAACCTTGACGATTTGAACGGCTGCTCGGACCACGTGAGGATTTTTTTGTTTTGTTATAGATAGAATAGCAATGCTTATAGCGTCGGTTATATACGCACTATCTTTGATGGCCATGTTGTTAGCTAGTCTCTTCAGATACTCCGCTCGATCCGACCACTTCAATGCTCCACCATCCGTTGCATTGCTGCCGTCTTTCAATCGAGTTATTAACTCTTTACATTCTTCTATTTCTCTTGGTGAACGATTTTCAGTTGGAATATTTTGATAAAAATTATTACTTGAATTAGGTCGACTACTGCGTCGACTACTCGATCCTGAACCGCTTCGAATGGAGGAGTTTGATCGCGATCTATTGTTGGTAGCACTGCTATTGGCGTACTCACTCTCTGAGTCAGTAACAAATTGTAATTTTTCACCTTTTAATAGGTTCGGGTTATGCAAAGCAAGATTGGATGAAGAGCCGTATGATGGCGTTATGGACGTTGGGGTTGGTCGGCTGGAGTCGGCGATGGCTGGTGATACTATCGAAGTAGCCCCGTCATCTAGATACGTATGACCGGCATCTAGAGTTAAAAATGCAATACCATATCTACTCATGTCATCACCAAGACGGATATATCCAATACCTTTTGATCGAAATTGCGGTGCCATTTTCCGTCTACCTTCGAAGTAGGGATACCACATATCACTGCCCGATGGATCCAGGATGACATCCACACGACTAGTACAAGTCTGTAAATACTCTTTTAGTCTACTATCCGTTGAAATATCAACATAGTAATCATTTGGCATATTACCTAGGCCTATTTCTAAGATGTCGCCTTTGACGCGTGTTGGGAAGGCCTTGATATCGCCTTTTATAGCTTTGATATCGTGACAAACAATGAATTGGGATCCTCTAGGGGCCGATAATTCTGCATCTTCCACACATTCCACATCACCACTGAAGATGATTCTAGCTAACAAAAACTTGGTGAGTCCCAAATCATCTTTGCTCTCCAACATTATATTCATACCACTGCTATCTATAGCTAGTTGACTGGCAACAGTACTACCTAATTGTGGATTATCATGGGCAATAAATAAAAATGGAGGAACAACTGTATTTTTCATGCTATTCATTGTTGGAGAAGATAAAGATCGCCGTAATACGCCTTTTTGTTCTCCTTTCCACTTAAATAAGACTTGATTCAGTGATGGAGAAGAGTTACTGCGGAGTAACGCTACAGGAGTTGAAGTATCTATGGCTACACTGGGATCGTTGTTTATAGATGTAGGAGTTCCTTTTGGCAAACTTTTAAGTCTTTTCGCAGCTGCAATTTTACGTCTTTCTTGAGATCCCATAGCTAATCTCGCTGCTAACCCTTTAGGTGGTTCTTTACTATTATTTGATGCTGAAGAATTAGTGTTATTCTCGTCATATCCTTCAGGGGAATCGTATATGTTAGGATTGTCAATATTTTTGGTACTGTTAGGTGCCGAAAAGGAAGAATATTTTGATTCTCTAACCGTTTCAGCGTTTGTTGGGGTGATGTAACTAGATTTTTGTGGTGATTTTATAACGTTACCAATGGCATATGTATCACTATCAACTATATTTGTTTGGACATTTCTGGCCTCGGTTCGTCTTCGGTTAGCTAGATTATCTTGACTAGTATTAGGACTAGCAATGGAGATGTTATTCATTTTCAATAACAACTCTAATTCTTCAATTTTCTTCGCTTGTTTCATAATAATTTTATCTGCTTGCTCTAATTGTTTTTTTAATTGCATTGACGAGGTTACAGCCCCATTATCAACAACTCCATCCCCACTTCCGACTCCTATCCCCGCATCCAACGACGATCCTAGAGAGTACGAGCGAGGCGATGATCGAGATACCCTGAATGTTTGACCATTTACCACCACGAAATCCTGCGGTTGGGCGTTGATCTCTTGAGGTGACACGACCGATGCGACCTTCCCCTTGGACGGGGAAAGAGATCCATTGGACAGCGCATCCATGTCGCACTTGAGGGCGGACTGGCTCATCAACCTTCAACTATTTTTGATTTTTTTTTTTGAATTTGATTGCCTAACGGCCCACCCCACACAGACTCGGGGTAATGCTGCCGTTGTAATTTGCGTCGTCCCGATGCGAGCCGAACGAACGCCATGATAAGCGCGACCGCCGCTCCACAGAGGGAATTATGGTTCAACCAGAATATTAATATACCAGGTATGCCGTTTCCTGAGTGGTCAGTAAAATCACCGCGACGAGTACATAGTTTCACAGAATAAGAATATAATTGATAAACATACATGTAATAATGGCTCTATCGAATCACTGAGAGAAGTTTTGTAATTACGATTCCTATTACAATTTACCGCCCATTAAGTCTTCTTAGAGCGTTATCTGCTTCCGCGCGGTAATTATCCCGCTCCCTTGTCACATTACGCAACGCATCTCGCAAATTTTGTATCGTATCATTGGCGGCAACAACTTCAGAATCTTTTTGATTAACTTTTTTCAAAGCATAGTTTGCTTCAACTTGGTAATTATCCCGCTCCTTATTCACAATTTTCAACTCGTTTTGTAAGTCTACGATGCGATTATTAGCGGCAACATATTGAGCTTCGACTTGATTAACTTTTTGCAATGCGGCATTTAGCTGTGCGCTATTGTTATTTCCTGCAATCTGCTTTTGCAATTTTTGTACATCGTTTCTTAAGTCTTGGATACGATCGTTGGCGGCAACAATTTCAGAATCTTTTTGATTTAATTTTAGTAAGGCGCGGTCTGTTTCAGCACGGTAATTATTACGTTCTGTGGTTAACGATGAAACTTGATTTCTAAGACTGTCCCGCTCTGATCGGACTGATGTCATACTTCCTATCTCTGTTTGAATAGCGTCGCGTTGACTAGTTATATTCGTCTTGTCTCTTGAAAGTCTAGTAATATCTTCTTCGAGAGTTGTCTTCTCCTTGATTAATTTAGCTTTATCCCCCTCTAGAGTTGTCTTCTCCTTGATTAATCTAGCTTTATCCCCTTCAAGAGCACTTTTTTCTCTACTTAGTCGTTCCACAATATCTCTGTGATCATTTATTTCGTCAAGTTTAGGTTTATTAGCAGTAATTATAGCACTCTGATGAGCAACTTCTTCCTTCTTACTAGCTATATCTTTTTTCAGATCTAAAATATCTTTGCCGAGAGCATCAAACTGCGGTTTACTTGCATTAATTCCTTCTTGTAATGTTTCTAGCTCCGACTTTGTACTCGCTACCTTACTCTCCAAATTATTACTTACCTTGTAAACGACAATAAAATAATTTGCTACCAATGACACAAAAACTATGAGTGAAGCAACGATGTTCGCAAAGTAAAACAAAAACAGTAAATAGACCATCATAATACTAATAAAAGTATATAGATTAGCCTTGTGTTCAGCTTTGTAGAAGAAATTAAACGTTTCATTACACGTTTCGTCCCGAAATATAACATTTACACTCATTATCAGGTACAGCAAGTACATGAAGAAGTAGATATTAGCATTACAGTAAGCCAGCGACAGCAATAGTCCGAAGGCGCCAACAGAAGCTGCGATGAATGACGATGTTTTCTTCAGAGGAGGCAATGTCCACAACAGCGCCGCCAAGAACGCGATGTTGAAGAAGCAAACGATGAGTAA